>MDTB01153421.1_pt1 | contig 50541 bp, 49 predicted proteins | sample 811161 | NCBI WGS metagenome assembly MDTB01 (sample SAMN05326650, study PRJNA326480) | marine metagenome | isolation source: seawater | place: Mediterranean Sea | collected 2009
ACCCAAAGAAGGCTTGTTAGGTTCGGGTACTATGCCTGCAGTTTTTGCTGAAGCAGGTATGGAACACGCCAGACAATATGGAACTACTTTCGAACAATTTGCGAAGATCTCTGTAAAAAATCATCACCATTCAACAATGAATCCAAAGGCAAGGTATCAAATTGAGACCCCTTTAGATGAGGTTATGAATGCTGAAATGATATCTTATCCCAATACAAAACTGATGTGTTCTGTAAATGTAGACGGAGCTGCTGCAGCTGTCTTGGTTTCAGAGAAGAAAGCTAAGGAACTTGGCATGCAAAGAGCGGTAAGAATTAAAGCATCAGTTATGACAAGTGATCCTTATCAAGAAAGAGATCTAGTTATGCCAGACGTTAACTCTTGCACAAGAAAAGCTGCTGCTGAAGCTTATGAAATGGCAGGCCTTGATTCAAGTGATGTTGATTTAGTTGAATTACATGATTGTTTTGCTACAGCCGAGATGCTTCACTATGAGAATTTAGGCCTTTGTGATGACGGAGAGGCGGGAAGATTGATAGATGAAGGAGAAGTTGAGCTGGGCGGAAGGATTCCAGTAAATGTGTCTGGTGGCCTTCTTTCAAAAGGTCACCCTTTAGGTGCAACAGGTATAGCCAATATATATGAAGTCTGCTCTCATTTAAGAGGTGAAGCAGGAGAAAGACAGGTAGAAAATGCCAAAATTGGCATGACACATGTCATAGGATTGGGAAGTGCTTGCGGTATACATATCCTTGAAAAAGTTTAGTTATCTAAATGCAAATTGGTGTTGTAAGCGATACACATAACAACCTAAAAAATATAGATACGATAATTTCCCTTTTTAACGAGGAAAATATTGATTTAGTTATACATACAGGTGATGTTACCAATGCAATTTCTATGGAAAAATTTTCTAGACTCAAATGCAAGCTTATTGGTGTTTACGGAAATAATGATAGAAATGAAAAGGGTCTAAAAGAAGTAGCTTTTAAATACAACTTCCTATTTCAAGAACCTCCAAATTCAATAAATCTTCGTAATAGAAATATAGCGATATTTCACGAACCTGACCTTATTGATGACTTCTTATTAAACAAGGATATTGATATTGTCATACATGGGCATACACACAGGTATAGAAATGAGGTTAAAAATGATACTTTATTTTTTAATCCCGGTGAATCTGCAGGCATGCTAGCAGGTAGTAATGCAATTGGTATAGTAGATTTAATCACTCTGACAGCTAAAAGAATTTTCTTTTGAAGTTCGAATATATAATTAAAAAAAGCAGACCAGCAGGCAAAGATAATATTAAAGGCCTCAAAACTCTGGAGGAAAAGTTTTGCTCTAAAAATATATTATAAATAAAGGCATATATAGATGGTGCGTAATCTAAGCCGGAAATTTCTATTTTAGAAGGGGTAATAAAGGTTATTAGGACTAATACAAACGATTCAAATTGATATTTCTTAGTAGATTTTGCTATTAGGTAACTTAATAAAGTTGCTGCAAAAAGGTAAATTATCCAAAACATCTATTTACCTTAAAAGATCCAATATCTCTTGTTTTATTAATTCTCTTCTCCAAGGAGTTATTTTCTCACATGCTAAATCTAGTCCTTCAATGAAGACTAATCTAAGAAAATCCTTTTGAGCTTTTTTTGAAAAAAATAAAGTTGGATTAATCTGTTTATTTATCGAAATCGTTTCAACGATTCTATTAAGCTTAGCTAAGATATCTGACTCTTGTGCCCTAGTAATAGTCCTCTCTAATTCAAAAATAGTATTTGAAGGATTAAAAGTTACCCTTATAAGTTTTTCAATATCTTGGTTATGCCATTTAAGTTTAGGTGTCTTTGATAATTCTTTTTCTTGTATTTTATAGAGATGAATTAAGTATTCCACATCTAATGCAGCATATTTTAATTGGGAATCGGTAAGAGGCCTTCTTATCCAATTAGATCTTGTTTCATTCTTATTTAAGACTATACCTAACTCTTGTTCAACTATGCCTTGATAACCAATTGAATATTCTCCATTTAAAAAAGCATTAGCAATTTGCGTATCAAATATATTTACTATCTTTCTATCCGTCCAAGAAAAAACAGCTTCAAGATCCTCCTTGCAAGAATGAAATATCTTAATTACAGAGTCGGAAAATAGGAAACTACAATGTTCTTTTGGGTCATTTATTAGAATTGTATCTATTAAGTAAGTTTCTTCGCCTTCATTGATCTGAAGTAAACCCAATCGCATGTTGTCTTTAGTTGTTCTTCTAAACTCTGTGTCTACTCCAACATAGGGTTTTTGCAATAGCTCTTTATTTAGATAGGCTAAATCGTCAATAGAATCTATAACAGTAAACAAATCTTTTAAATTTTTAAATTTTTTTGCAGATAAACCACATCAACAATTTCCTCTTCTGGTGTAAATCCAGAAATTACTTCTTTTAAAATATCTCTTAACGCTTTTACATCTCCTTTTGTTTCTGCATCATACAAGGATTCTAAGTAACCTTCTAAGTCTTTGGCTGATAAAAAGTCTTCTTCTGCACGAAGAATTTGTTTGTGCTCAGTAGTACTGACATTGTCTCCAATTAGCAGTTCTTCATATAGCTTTTCACCCGGCCTTAACCCGGTAAAGACTATCTCTATATCTCCTTCTGGATTAAATTCATCCTTTAATTCCATGCCGCTGAGTTTAATTAAACGTTTTGCAAGCTCATATATTTTCACAGGCTCACCCATATCAAGCACAAAAACATCACCGCCCATACCCATTGCTCCTGCTTGAATAACTAATTCGGCTGCTTCAGGAATAGACATAAAGTATCTTATAACTTCGGGATCCGTAACTGTTACTGGGCCTCCTTCCTTAATCTGTTGTTGGAATAAAGGTATGGCCGAACCAGACGATCCAAGAACATTACCAAATCTAACCATAGTCATTCTTGTAGTATCTTTATATTTTTCAACTAAGGAGTAAGCCTGGAGAATCATCTCCGCAAATCTTTTAGTTGCTCCCATAATATTTGTAGGCCTAACTGCTTTATCAGTTGAAATAAGTACAAAAGTTTCAACTTTTGATTCTATTGCTGCTTCAACACATGCCTTAGTACCCATAATATTATTGGATACTCCTTCAAATGGATTTTCTTCTACAAGTGGAACATGCTTATATGCAGCTGCATGATAGATGGTGTCTACCTTAAAAGTATTACAAATATCTAAAATTCGCGTCTTATTTGTAACGCTTGCGATAATGGAATGGAGCTTCAGATCTGGTTTATTGGATAGGATCTTATTTCTTACCTTGTAGAGAGAATATTCATTAGAGTCAAGGATAATAAGAATACTAGGATCTAAATTTGATACTTGAATAGCAATCTCTGAACCTATTGACCCACCTGCACCAGTTATCAAAACAACCTTTTCTTGAATATTTTTATTTAATAAATCTTGATTAGCTTCTACTTCATATCTACCAAGTAGATCGGAAGTGTTTACTTCTTTTAGTTCCGAAACTAATACCTTACCTTGAGCTAATTCTGCTAGTCCTGGAAGTATTCTTACTTTTATTGAATATTCTTCAATTTCTTTAAGGAGGTTTCTTAGCGTAGCCTTGGGGGCAGAGGGAATAGCAATTAAAACTTCATCAACTTTATTCTTTGTTACTAGCTTTCTTAGCTTATTTGGATTGAGAACTTTTATACCTCCCAAATATGTGTCTTGGATAGAAGGATCTTTGTCTAAATAAGCTATAGGACTCAATTCAGAGCTAACACTTAATGCACTCGCCAGCTGAACTCCAGCGCTGCCAGCTCCATAGATTACGACCCTCTTTCCTGGACTTTCATAAGTAAAGAAGAAATTAGCAAAAAGCCTAGAACCGATTATTAGTAAAATACTGCTAAAAGAGCCAAAAACCCATCCGGCAAAAGAAATCTTTGGTTGAATTGCTACAATGAAATTTTTTTCATTAAAGAGGTCGAAACTATAAAAAATGCTTTTGGTTAGCAAAATAATAGTCAAGACAACTAAAAGAGATCTTAAGATCAAATAAATTGCTGAAAAGTCAATAAATCTCAATACTGACTTATAGACTCCTGCTAGAGAAAAAACAAAGATAGTCAGGAAGGGTACCCATAGAAATCTAAAAAAATCTTCGGTTGATAAATTTTGTATTTCTAAAAAACTAAAATAATAGGCAAATAATGTTGAAAAATATACGCATAAAAAGTCTACCAATGCTGCAATATATTGCTTAACAAATCTTTTCTTAGATAGTAGTGCTGATCTTAATCTTGAAAACATTTTTTTTATTCTATATCAAAATCTTCAAGTAATAAGAATCCATCAGTAAATCTTAAAAACTTTCGATTTTTTTCTATATTTTCCTTTCTTTCTAGAATCTTTGATTTCCAAACAATTATCTTTTTTCCTTTCTCAAAAAAAAATGCTCCTGGATAAGGTTTAGTTACAGCTCTAATTAATAACTCAGCGTCGTAGATAGATCCATCTAAATTTATCAATCCATCATCTGGTTTTCTTTGTGGCCAATATGAAATTTTTTCTGGATCTTGGTAAATTTCTTCTATTTCATTCTTTGATAACATTGAAAGTACCTTTTGGATTAATCTAACATGAGCTTCCTTAGATAAATGATATAACTCAGTTGCATTTATATTCTCATCTATTTTAAATTTCTCCTGGAGTATTAGGGCTCCTGAGTCTACTTCTTCTTCTATTCGGAATAGAGAAACACCAGAATACTTAAGTTTTTTAAGTATAGTCCAGGGAATAGATGCTCTACCTCTGCCTATTGGTAGAAGTGTCGGATGCATACCATAAATATCTCTTACTGAATCTATAACTTTTTTTGAAAGTAATTGAGACCAACCTATTACAAAAAGAATATCTAAGTTATGTCTTTGAATGAATTCCAAGCTTGCGTTATCATTTATATGATCAACTTTTAATAAATCAGTTTTATTTTCGTAACACAAATCATCAATATAAGTCCTTCCAGATTTTTTTTGTGCGTTCTTATCTTTAAGAGTAATAGCTAGTTCAACTTTGTATCCTGCTTGATAGATAGCTTGCAGGCAAGCCTTCCCAAGGTCTACACAAGTTACAAATCCGATTTTTAGATTTTTGTTCAATAAACTGGTGGAGGTTTAAGAAGATAAATGAAGGTTTTAAAAAAAATAATAATATCTTTATAAAATCTTATATCTAGAGAATACAAATTATCAAATTCTGCTTTTTTGACCACAGACATGCCATCGTATGAGTTTATTTGCGCTAGCCCGGTTAACCCAGGCTTTACTTCAAATGCGCCACCCAATTTTCTATGTTCAATTAATTCCTGTTGACTGAATAAGGCCGGCCTTGGGCCAACAAAACTCATCTCCCCATAGAAAATATTTATGAGCTGAGGGATCTCATCTATATTAGTTCTTCGAATAAATCTTTGCATGGCATTTAGGGATATATGTTTTATCTGATCTGATGGCATATTAGAAATATTTTCCGGCATAGAACGGAGTTTTAACAGACTAAAGATAACTCCATTTTGACCTACCCTTTCTTGTTTAAATATAAGAGGCCCTTTATCGAAAAACTTGAGCGCGATGACAAGAAAAGGTAAGAATGGCAGTATGAGGATAAAGAGTATTGAAGAAAGAAATAAATCTAAAAGTCTCTTACCGAATTTTGTGTACAAACTAAATCTCTCTTTTAAATATCGTTTGGAATGCCTCAGAGTAAAACTGTTTGCTTTGACCGCCCCTATATGACGCAAGTCCTCTTATTATCTCTTCACTTCTTGGATGAGGAAATTCTCTCATAACATCTTTATATTCCTTAAGAGCGTTGATTTTGGACTCAATTTGTTCACTAATTTCAACATAAAGATTAGGCTGAAAAACATTACCATCGCTAAAAGACCAATCAGTTGAAGATAAGACCTCCATATAGTGTAAGGATTCAAGATTGGAAAGACCCTCTTTCCTTTGGAAAAGCCTACTGGAGGCTACACAAGCTCGGGAGACTTGTAGATGATCATTATTTAAATCAGCAGGGTGATGTGTAAATATTCTTGAAGGATCATATTCTTCTATTTGTTTTTCAATAAAATTTACCAGTTTAATGTGATCGACATTATTCAATTTGATATTAGGAAAATTTCCCAATACAGGCTCATTAAATCCTACAATATCATTTGCACGTTTGATGTCATCAAGTAAAACTTTATCGCTTGGTCTGTTCTTTCTTTGTTCAACTCCTGAAGAAATAATTACTGGCTGAACTACTTCACCTTTATCCACTAATTTTCTGCCAGTTGCACCGAAGCCTAGTATTTCGTCATCCGGATGTGCTACCACTATTAAATTTAATTTTCCCATAATTTCTAGTATATATTTTATGTCATTAACTTTGTAATGAAGTGAGTTTAAAATAAGTTTTCGTTACATTGATCCAGAGACATTTTGGTCTTAAATCCTAAAGACTCAATTTTTTTTGATGAAAAGTATTGATCATCAAACAATTTGGTAATTCGATGTTCTAAATTAGAACTTAATTTACCAATTATTTTAAAAAAAGAGAAAGGGAGAGATAAGTAGGGAATTTTTTTCCCTTGAGATCGCATTAAGGACTCATAAATATTCTTGGTTGAATATATCTGCTGATCAGTAACATTGAAAATCTGCGAATTTATGTCTGGTTTTGTTGCTATAAATAAAATTGCCCTTATAAGATCATCGACATGTATGAGAGACTTTCTATTGAAGGTTTCAGGTAAAGGAGGAAACCAGCCTTGTTTAATACCAGTTAGCATACTTTTAAGGTTTCCTTTCATGCCCGGTCCATAAATAAGAGCCGGCCTCAAGATATTTACTCTTATCCTGTTTTGAGGTTTTTCGGAGAAGCCTAGAAGAGCTAGCTCTGCTTTGCGTTTTGTCTTTCCATAGATCTCTTTAGGTAAGTAATCTTTATTTGTATCTTCGTTGATTAATCCTGCCTTAATACTGCTTATGTATATGAAGTTTTCAACTCCTACTTTCTCGGCAAGCTCTAGCAATGAGGTGGGAATCTTATAATTAAGAGATTCATATTCTTCTTTCAAATGTTTATCTGGAGACTTTAGGTCATGAGTCTTGGCTGCTAAGTAAAAGATTGTGTTTATGTTATGCAGTTCATCTGATTGAATTTCGTCAATTAAAAGGTCTTTTTTTATATGATCTGAAAATAGAGGATCTTTGTTTCTAGAAAGTGTTTTTACAGGATGATCATAAGATTTTAGTCTCTTATAAAGTCGTTTTCCGACGAAACCTGAGGCACCCACTATGAGATACATAATTTATTCCGCCAACAAGGATAAAAATTTTTTCATGAAAGAAGTATTAGAAAAGTTATCCTTGAAGTATTTCTCTCCTCTCACCCCCATATCAATCAATTCGGTGGGTTCATATAAAGAGATCTCAATGATTTTTTCGGCCAACTTTTTGGGCTGATTTGGCTCAATAGTAAATCCGCAACCGCTACTTTCAATCAGGTCAGAAGAGGCACCTGATACATTTCCCAATATTGATTTACCTGACGCCATGTAGGATTGTAGTTTATTAGGAACCGTCAAATTATAAATTTCTTCATTTTTCAGTGAGAGCAACATTAAATCGCTTTTAGCAATAAATGCAGGCATATGATCTAAAGGATAGGATCCTAAAAAAAAGAGATTCTTTATTTCTTCTTTTTGTACTAGGTCCTTACAATATTCCAGTTTGCTACCCGATCCAATTATAAACAAACGTATATCAGGATTGGTAGTTTGGATTATTTTAGCTGCTCTCAAAATATCATCCAGATTTTGCGCATCGCCAACATTACCTGTAAATGTTATGTTGAAGCGCCCTAAATTATTCAAAAATCTCTTAGGTAAAAGGACATTGCTGGTTTCCGAAGAAAACATTGGATCGATTGTATTAGGAAGATAAATTATTTTTCTTGGGCTAATATCAAAATCTTTACTTATTTTTTTATTAAAACTTATACTTTGCGTAGCGATTATATCTACATTCTTATAGATAAATTTTGTCACTAACTTGACCAAACTTACCATAAATCTAGGTAAATCGATGCCAGAATATAGAATACTCTCTGGCCATAAATCTTGAACCCAAACTATCACTGGGATTTTCTTCAACTTAGCTATGAAAATCGCTGGTAGTGTCTTAGTTATTGGCGAATTAGCATAAACAAAAATAAAATCGTACTTCCGATTGGATAATAAAAAAGGTGCTATGGCTATTCCAGAAAATATAAAAGAAAGATAATTAAGAGCCAGGGTAAGCTTTCCCTTACCTCGAGGTAAAATAGGTAATCTGTAAACTTTTGATGCCTGTTCTTCATATATAATTTTTGAGAAAAAACCAAAACCTGAAAAAAATTTTCCCTCTGGATAATTGGGTTTGGCAGTAAGAATATCAACTTGAATTGAATTTTTTCTTAAAAGATCGACAACTGAATTAATAGGTAAATTTTCAGGCCTGTAGTACATAGTTGTAAGGAGAACCTTCATTAATATGGCTTACAAATTTGATTTATTATTTTTTCCAGACGACCCTGTTTATATAATCTGTGTAGCTCAGCACAATCCTTAAGATTTTGTTAGAGGTAAACTCAATATCATAATCGTCAACTGGACTAAAAATTTTGCTGGATTTACTTTGGTCAATAATTATTTCCATAACTTCAAGTACCCTATCTTTTTTTAAGCCAGACATAATAAGTGTACCGACATCCATCCCTTCAGGCCTCTCATGTGCATTTCGAATAGTAATTGAAGTTAATCCGAGTATTGAAGTTTCCTCTGTGATTGTCCCGCTATCAGAAATAACACACTTTGCCTCCTGTTGAAGTTTAATATAATCGCAAAAACCAAAAGGTTTTAAAAAGCGGATGTGTTCATGCGAATCGCTTGCACCAAGTTCTTCAAGCTTCTTTTTTGTTCTGGGATGTGTAGAAACGATAATAGGGAGGTTATATTTTTCTGATATGGAATCTAAAGTTTCAAGAAAGTCGGAAATATTTTCTTCAGAATCAATATTTTCTTCCCTGTGGGCACTCACCAAAAAAAATTCATCTGAATTTAATTCCAACTCTTTCAGGATTCCAGAACTATTAATTTTATCCGAGTAATAATCTAAAACCTCCTTCATATGAGAACCCGTTTTTATAATTGTTTCTCCAGGAATACCTTCTTGAATTAAGTATCTTCTAGCATGCTCAGTTAGGACTAAATTTATATCACTTAGATGATCAAGAACCTTACGATTTAATTCTTCCGGAACTCGTTCATCAAAACATCTATTGCCAGCTTCCATGTGAAAAACTGGTATTTTTCTTCTCTTAGCAGAAATAACTGATAAGCAAGAATTCGTATCTCCATACAATAAAATAGCATCTGGACTTTCTTCTTCCATTATCCTATCTGACTTCTCAATAATTCTTCCTATAGTTTGTGCAGCATTCTCTCCAACTGCCTCTAAGAAATGATCAGGTTTTCTAATTTCAAGGTCCTCAAAGAAAAGTTGATTTAACTCATAATCAAAGTTTTGACCAGTGTGAACAAGAATATGATTTGTGTATTTATCAAACTCAGAGATAACCCTGCTCATTTTTATTAATTCAGGACGTGTACCTACAATTGTCATTACTTTAATCACCTATCTTCTCCTTTATAATTTTTAATGAACGAAGAATTTCGGCTGTTTCTTTAATAGTAAGCCTTTTTGTATTATGGGAAGTGTAGTCCTCATTGCTTGAGATATCAGTTTCACCTTCGCTAAAATACGAAGCGTAATTTAAATCTCTATTATCGGAGGGAATTCTATAATATCTCCCCATATCTTCTGCCTTTGCCATTTCTTCTCTTGAAATGAGTGTTTCATAAAGCTTTTCACCATGCCTAGTACCAATTACTTTCTTATCAAAAGTTTTATCGAATATATCTTCTAAAGCTGCGACTAAGTCACCTATAGTTGAAGCTGGGGCCTTTTGAACAAAGATATCTCCTGAGGAACCATTTTCAAATGCATGCATTACAAGATCTACAGAATCATCGAGAGACATTAAAAAACGAGTCATGTTAGGATCTGTGATAGTTATTTCTTTTGAGGAAGTCAATTGTTCGAGAAAAAGTGGTAATACTGAACCTCGAGAAGCCATGACATTTCCGTATCTTGTGCAGCATAAGACAGGACTATTTTTTTGTTGATTTCTCCCATGTGCTATCACAATCTTTTCAGCCATAGCTTTTGATATTCCCATAGCATTGATGGGATAAACTGCTTTATCAGTACTCAAAAAAACAACTTTCTCTATTTCTTTCTCTGAAGCAGCTGAGACGACATTCTCAGTTCCAAGTATATTAGTTCTAACAGCTTCCATAGGATAAAATTCACAGGATGGTACTTGTTTAAGAGCAGCTGCGTGAAAAACAAAATCAACACCATCTAAAGCGCTAAATAGACTTTTGTATTCTCTGACATCCCCAATATAGAATTTCAGTTTTTGATCATTAAACTCCAATCGCATTTCTTCCTGTTTCTTTTCATCTCGACTAAATATTCTTATTTCTCCTATATCTGATGAAAGAAATTTTTGTACTATTGTTTTTCCGAAAGAGCCTGTTCCACCAGTGATCAATAAAGTTTTATTTTTAAACATACCTCTTAATATTTTTTAAGTATTTCCTGTGCCAATGAATCCAACATTTCATCCCAACTTGGAGGTTTGTAATTAGTCAATTTGTAAAAAGAGGACGAATCTAGGCTACGGTCGCAGATAAAATCTTCATCAGGCTGTAATTCTATGTCTCTCTTATTAATTTTTGACCCAAGCTTCAAAAGAAGATCATATTTAGATATTGGTTTACTTGATATGTGCCAAATTCCACTCAAATCAGGATAATCTTTTATTGCAAGGCTAATAACTTTCCCCAACTCCGAGGTGATGATACCTGAATAGATAGCTTTTTTGTAACCATTTATTTTTCCTGTTTCCGAAAGCCACCATTCAATAAGACCATGTTTTTCCTTAAGCTCCAAGCCAATTGTAGATTTTCTTAAGGTTAAAGAACCCTCTGTATCTAACTCTCCTAAAATTTTAGTTTTGCCATATAAATCAGTCGCATCAGGATCATCTAATTCATTGTAATTTCCCTTTGTACCTGAAAAAACACAATCAGAACTTAAAGTTATTAATCTAATACCTTGATGTTGGCAGACCTCTAAGAGTTGATGCGGAAACATAGAATTTACAAAAATTGAATTAGAAACACTTGAACCGGTCATTTGTTTGGTTATACCTATAGCGTTTATTATAACTTCAGGTTTCAAGTCACTTATGGAACCTGATAGAGAAAAAATGTTTTCCGCTTCAAAGTAAATCACTCTCTGCGCTTCAGCAAAATATTCCTCGAGATATGAAGATTCGCGTCTTAGAGAGATAAAAAGGTCATGGTCATCTTTCAAAGAATTGTAAAGGCTATGACCGACCATCCCGCTAGCACCTAATATAAGTATCTTCATTTCCTAATTAAAATTTTATCGGTCTTTCTTAACATGGTATAAGCAACAGAAAGCCAAAAAAGTATAGATATTGAAGGCTGAAAGAATGCACCAGCTGTGAAAATAGCTACTATCAAGAAAATACAATTAAGTATAAAAAAAGTTGCTGAAAGCTTGTTGGAAATCTCCATATAAAGCCTATATTGAACATCAAAATATAAAAATAATGCTATCAGTAAATACAAAGGACCGCCCATTAATAATAGTTCAAGTAAACCATTATGTGCTGAAATACCATCCATCCCCATTACACCAGCTCCACCTCTCATGCCTACACCTAAGAAAAAAATATAATTTCCATACTCTTGATATGCCAAAAGAGTAAATCCATATAATCTCTGAATGATTGATTCCAGTGATAAAGTAGAAGTCCTAACATCGTTAACCGATACTAGAGATGATGAAAATTGCCCGGCATCAAAATTAAAGACTATTGTTAGCAGTGAACTAAGATAAGTCTGCATTAAAGGACTGGCCAGTAAAAAGATAGGTAAGGAAGTAAATAATAATCCTAGAGCTACAAGATTCCCAGTTTTTACCTTTAATCCATTGAATTTGATGTTATATATCAAAAGTATCAATGCGGATATCATCAATATTAGAAGAGCTATTTTTTGAAGCGAAATAGCTGTAGCAATGCATAATAATAAGAAAACACTTGCCCGAAAAAAAACATTCCGTAAAGAGTTTAGTGGACCAAATATATAAATAAGTAAAAATCCAGTTACTGATCCGAAGACAGTTAATGAACCTAAGAGCGATGAATATCTGGTCAATACTCCCCTTGTAGAAGAATCAGCAAACCATGTTATAGGACCAAAGATGAACTGGTAAATAATACTTCCCGCCCCAACCAATATGCATATAGATATAATGTTTAAAGCTATTAAAAAATCATTCTCTGTTCTAAGAAAATTTAAGAAAATCAATGCTATCAGAGGCATTAGAAGGAGTCTTGGAATTCCCACTATAGAGGATAAAGATAATTCGAAGGCAAAAGACCATAAGATTACGAAGAACGAATAATAGATGAATAAATAAAAGGAAATATGATTTTTATTAATAAAAAAGAGAGTATCTAGTTTCTTTAACAGGTAATAAGATAAAGGAATTGCTAAGGCTAAATAGTAAATACTGCTAAAGCCACGCAAGGCTGTAAAGATAGTGACAATGACTAATCCATATAATGGAAGATGCTTTGGTAGCTTAACAGTAAAGTTCATTGATCAAAGAAACTTCCTTTAATTTCTTCTTGAGAAATGAATCTTCGGCCCCTATGTTTTACACCACGAAGGTATTCGGTTGCCAAAATATATCTAAAAATTGTTTTGTTATAAAAGAATTCAAGATGGTCAGTCATCACGACAAATTTAGTCATTAAAGAAGCCAGAGAATTTAGCAGTAAAAGTCTACAGATCCTGCTGAATAGTCTTCCACTAAAGGTTGAATGAGGGTAGTTTTTTTCAAGGTATCTTGAATAATAAAAATCATATACTGCTTCTGGAAATTTTTTTAAAAAAGTGGATGTACCATCTCTGGCCGTGGAATATATCTTTTTTTTGAACGTTATAAAAGTATGATGGTCATGATGAATTATAGAGCCCTTTGATAATCCTAAAGAAAAGCCCATTTTTTGTGCACGATAGCCAAAATCATTATCTTCCATGCCATAACTAAGAAAATTTTCATCAAAAAATAGGTCCGTTTTAAATAATTCACTCTTTCTAGCTCCCATATTCATTGTTACTATTTGTTTATAGTCTAATTGATTTTCCTCTTCTTGAAGACCATCTGCATATCTATGTCGAGAATCTCTATATCTGATGTAATTACTTTCTGACACTTGATCTTCAGGAAAGAAAACTCCTCCAGATACAATGTTATTGGGATGTTCTTTTAAGAACTTCAAATGAAGTTCTATGCAATCAGGATATAATTCGCAGTCATCATCAAAAAAGATTAAAAATTCATTATTTGCTTTATGAATTCCATGATTCCTTTTTTTTGAGATATTGTTATCCGTATTTATGTGTAAGAATTCTATAGATCGTATTTTCTCAGCATAGTGCTCAATCACCTCTACAGTTTTGTCAGTACTATTGCTGTCGCAAATTATTACTTGTCCAACTAGAGTAATGTCCTTTAACTTTTGAATACTATTAAGGGTTTTATCTAAAAGAGTAGCTCTATTGTAAGTTGGTATTATGATGGAACACCTATCAGAAATTTGATTCATTCTAAGAATTTGGTTTTTTATCGTAATTAAGAAGAATTCTATAAAAAGATTTAAGTATTTGATACATTGCTTTAAGTTTAAACATAAAGGGTGACTTGAGTAACAGAACTTTTATGAAATTCTGAATGCTAAGAACTGATAAGTTGAGGTTTAAGTAAGCCAGGCCTCTGGTGTAATGAGGCCACCAAGGTTCCTTTGTGTTCTGTCCTCTATATTCTCTAAAAATCGTACTTTCCATAGATTCAAGATTGAGAATTATCCTTTCTGGACTATCAAAGTTATCATCCCCCACCCAATAATTCCCTAGACATTCTTCTATTAAATAAAAATTCAAATTTTGTTTCGCTAACTTAATCCAAAGGTCATAGTCTTCCCAACCTGCCTTATTCCTAGATTCAGAAAAGGTCGAAATCTCAAATGCTGACCTTTTGATAATAGCGCTTGAAGTAACAATTGTATTCCCATTAAACAACAAGTCTTCTGAGAAAGGTCTATCAAGCTGCCTACAGTTTGTTTTTTTATCAGTTTTACCCCCTTTTATAAAGCAGTTATGATAGACGAAATCTACCTCGCCTGAATTAAATGCCGATAGACATTTATCAAGCTTGGTTGGTTCCCACCAATCATCTGAATCTAAAAAAGCTAGGAAATTTCCTTTTGCCAAATTTATACCATAATTCCTAGATGAAGCTATGATTCCTTCATTCTTATTTTTATGAAAGAAAATTCTATTATCTTTGTAACTTGAAATTAGTTCATCAGTATCATCTGAAGAATAATTATCGACTATAATCAATTGAAAATTTTGGAAGGATTGATTTAAAACAGAATCAATTGCCCTTTGAAGGAGAGGTTTCCTATTAAATGTAGGAACAATTACGGAAATCAAATTATCCATTTCTCAAGAAAACCATTTTTCACAATTTATAAGTAAATTCTCAATTTCTGAATCTAGATTGAAACTAATTTGATTGAATTTACTTCTTAGAATTTCATTATTAAATTTAAAATCTTCTTCAATCATGTCACTAGGATTTTCATAAACTACTTCTGGGGTAAAATTTAAAACCTTACTGCATATATTTCTTACCTTATTCACAACTTTATGTATTGCCATAGTTCTAGCACTTGACAGGTTTATAACAGACTCGTATTGAATCTGACTATTCAAAGTCAATCCATATAGAACTTCTTCTACTGACGAAAATGGAACAAAGTCCCTCTTCATAGATCTGGGAGAATTTAAAACCATAGTTTGATTTGTGATTATCTGCTTGCATAAATCATTTACGAGTAACATCCAGCAGTTTTCAAGTTTTGTCATAGGACACCCTACTCCGTTAGCTAGTCTTAGAGAAATAAGGTTAATCTTTTCTTTTTTGGAAAGCGTGTAAAGCTCCTCTTCAGCTATCGCGTGATTTTCTGCATAAAGGTTAGCAGGATTCAAGGAAGAATCTTCTTTGTATTCACCACTTAGGTTAGCCCCATATACATGACAAGTAGAAAGGTTAATAAATTGTTTCACTCCAAATTCAATTGATTTCTGAAGGCAAAACTTAGCTCCTTCAACTTTTATTTTTTTAGCTAAATCTTTATTTAACTGTGTTTCATGTGCATTAAGCGAGGGCAAGTATATGAGAGAAGAGACATTATTGAACATTGATGCAACATTAATCTTTTGCAATTCTTCAATCTTTAAAGACAGGTCTAAATCATAAAAATTAGAATTAGAAGTACCTAGGTTTTTACTAGAGGTATAACTATATTCTACTCCTAAAGTTTTAAAATAATTAATTAGTCGAGAACCAACAAAACCATTGCCACCTATGATCAGAATCATTAAATCTTACCAAATTTTCCAGGGTGCTTCGTTTGCATTCCACATTTCGTTAAGGGAATTTTTGTCTCTCAAAGTATCCATACAAGCCCAAAAGCCTTCATGTTTCTTCGCAATAAGTTGACCTTCCCTGGATAAGTTTACAAGAGGTTCTTGCTCTAGCACAGTCAAGTCATCTTCTATGTAATCTATGATTTCGGGCTCACAAACAAAGAAACCTCCATTAATCCAAGAGCCATCTCCTTGTGGCTTTTCCATGAACGAAGAAATTTCATCCTTTTCAGAAATTTCTAATGAACCATACCTTCCAGCTGGTTGGACTGCTGAGAGTGTCATTAATTTTTTCTTACTTCTATGGAATTCATATAAGTTTTTCATATTAATATTTGAAAGACCATCCCCATAAGTGAGGAAGAAAGTGTCATTTCCTATATATTCTTTTGCTCTTTTCACCCTTCCTCCAGTCATAGTCTCTTGCCCAGTATCAAGAAGTGTGACTTTCCAATCCTCACTTTTATTTGAATGCACCTGCATAGAATTATCGGATAGATTAAGCGTTATATCGCTTTGATGTAAAAAGTAGTTGGAGAAATACTCTTTTATAAAATACCCTTTATAGCCTAATAAAATTATGTACTCATCCACATCGTACATTGAGTAATTTTTTATGATATGCCATAGGATAGGTTTGCCTCCGATTTCAATCATAGGCTTTGGTCTCAATTCTGATTCTTCACTGATCCTAGTTCCGAAACCTCCTGCTAAGATTACTGCCTTCATATTTGACTCCAATTAAACTCTAATTCATTAACATTCAGTCTTTCTACTTCATCTGGATCATGCTCTGTATCAGCTATATTGAGTAACATCGACTTTCCCTTACTCAAGCCTTTAAACCCTAACCAAATATTAGGTGGAACTGTCAGTCGACTGTAATGCTTAGGTGAAAGTATCTCACTATAAAAGGAATCAGAATATTCATCATAGAGCACAAACTGAACTTCTCCGATCGGAACTATTAGGTTAAGCGTCATTAATTTATGCTTTTTCCAAGCTTTAATATAACCTTCCTCGATAAATGAAAAGTAAGCTTCGCCAAATTTTTCAAAGACTCCATCGCTTTTTTTCATAGCATGGTATACGTCGCCTCCCTCTACACTTATTTTATTGAGAGACGTTTTGATTACTTTATCAATTAATCTATTATCCAAACCGCTCCTTTAGATATAGCTTTTTCTTTATAAAAGTTTATCTGGGACATATTGAGTTCAAAGAGACTCATTTTCTTTTCGTAGTAAGACTTATACCAGGTTGTTGTAAGCTCAACCGTTTCTTGAAAATCTAGCATAGGCATCCAATTCAATAAATTTTGAGCTTTCTCACAATTTAGCTTGAGTAAGGTAGCCTCATAAGGCTCTTCTCCTTTGATAGATATATCTCTCCACTTTACATTTCCCCAATTTTTTTTCATTTCTTCTATTAGCTCTTGCACTGAAAAGTTATTGCTCGGGGCAGGACCAAAATTGAATGCCTCTCCATTTAATTCAAAATTAGCCTCCAATGCACTCCCCAGAAGTAAATAGCCACCCAAAGGCTCCAAAACATGTTGCCAAGGCCTAGTTGCATTAGGGTTTCTTATATCAACTTTTTCATTTTGAGACCAAGATGATACGCAGTCAGGGACTATTCTATCTTCAGCCCAGTCTCCCCCACCAATTACATTTCCCGCTCTTGTAACAGCTAATCTGACTGGAGTGTTATCTGAGCTAAAATAAGAGTGATAGTATGTTTTTAGGACTAATTCGGCCATAGCTTTAGAAGCACTATATGGGTCTTTTCCACCCAAGCGATCTGTCTCTTTATAACCCCAAATTTGTTCTATGTTGTCATAAGATTTATCACTTGTAATTGATATTAAAGTAACCTTACGGCGAATTTTTCTAAGTGTTTCTAATAAGTTTGCTGTACCTATTGCATTAGTATTAATAGTCAGAAGTGGATTTTGATAGGAAGGCCTTACTAAAGCCTGAGCGCCTAAATGAAATACAAAATCTGGTTTTATCTCATCAATCTTCTTAAATAATTTATCCATATCAAGAAGATCCAACTTCAAGTCATGAATTTTTTCAGATAAATTTGAGGCTTCAAAATTAGAAGGCGTAGAGACTAATCCATTTGATATACCATAAACCTCTGCTCCCAAACTAAATAGCCAGGATGATAACCAACTGCCCTTAAATCCTGTATGTCCGGTTACTAACACTTTTTTATTTTTATAAGTACTGAGCATTGAATTAAATTTATATAAAGAATCCAAACATTATAACGTCTATTGGATAAAAATCTTTCGAACCTCTTCTCGTGTGGTTTTATGAAAGAATTCTTCGAGATTTACAGGTTTAATAGAAAGATCAGATACTGCATTGAGGAAATTAGTAAGATCCTTTTTTTCATAGATTAATTTTAGATACTTTTTATCATCGTCCTGAATTGGGTTCATGGTCAAACCATGTGAGTTTGATAAAATTGCAACAGGTATACCTATTGAGTAAGCTTCAACACAGGCAGATGAAGATGCAGATAAGACAATAAGGGCTTTGTAAAGGCTATCCTTAACATGTTCATTAGCATGTAAAAATAAAGGGTTCCTGAGTTGAGGTATAAGTTTCTGAAGTTCATTAAAAGTATATTTTGGATGAATCTTAAAAAGAAATTTATATTTATTTCTATATTCGTATGCAAGATTATCACAAAATATAACAATCCTTTTTGCATCCTTTAACTCAGCTGGGAGAGGAACGAATATTTTAAAATTATCTTTATAATCACTCTGTTCTCCGAAACTATACAAATATGAAAATCTTAATGCAGGTGCAATTTCAAATTTTTGATTTGGGCACAATTTACTCTTGTAAATCAAATCTCGAGAAGAAATAACTCCTAAAGTGTCTGGCAAAGTTCCTAATTTGAATTCAAAATCTGTAGGAGTTTTATGTAAGTCTGATCTCGGAGAGACATAACCCTGATAACCATAAATCTCTGTGTCAGGAGAAAATTCTTTGAAAGAAAGGATCAAGGCTCTATCTATATCTTGATTTTCATGCCAATTTATTACCTTAGTTACCTCAATTTTTTTGCAGAGATTTTTAATATATGTATATTTATTTAATGCTTTTACTAGACCTGGTGAACAAATGTCCTTTTTGAGTTCATTCCTTAAAAAAGAATCAACTTCATAATTTAGGTAATTTGGAATCTTCTTTATTTTTTTCCAAAGAGATAGAGAAATACTAATAGATCTTATATAGTCGAAGAAAGATAAATGTACTTCCTCGCATATGATTTGTGATTTAGAAGCCTTTTGACCACGCCATAGATTGAATAATTGAAAAGGGCTTTTGATATCGATAATAGTGGGAGAATACCAAATAACGCTTTTTTCCTCCTTTGAGAGAAATTCCTCATATCCAGTGTAATATCTGTCAAATCCATGATCTTTAATAAAAGAATCCTTGAAAGTGAATATATCAAGATAAATAATAGGTTTCTTCGGGAGATCTTTGCTACTTAATATTCTAGAAACAGAGTAATAAAGTAATTGCAGATAAAGTGAGACTGCAAAGTTTTTAAGTATCTTAATATAAGTGATTGGACCATTTTTTTTAATCTCTATTGGGATTTCGATATCTCCAACTATTTGGTTAACTATTTCTTTAACTTCCTGGCTCGGCACAAAAATGATATCCGGCAGCTGACCTAATTTAACCTTTTTATCTAGCAACAAGATTCTAGAAAAAATTGTATATGTGCCCGATGTGTATACATTTCTTACAGTATTAGAAAGTAAAAGTGAAATAGAGCTTAGTTTATTTTCAATGCATAAATTTTCTATAAAAGTGTTATAGGATTCTTCAATCTCTATCTCCAAAGAATCTATCAAAACTGAATCGGCATTAGAAAGAGGAGAACTCTGATCTAAGCTGAAAATGTTTCGCATTTAGTAATCTTGATACTGACTAGAATAGGTGTCATCCTTCTCTAAAACAACGCCATAAAATCCCTCGAAATCAAATTTTTTCCACAAAAATTTAGAGAATCTAAGGGGATTAAGTTTAGGATATTGATAATATTCTTGATTATGAATAATTTTCCATCCTGAAAATTTGAATATTTTGTCCCAATGCTTTGGAGATAATTCAAATATATGAGTAACCTCTGGATTAAAAGCTTGCGGTCCACTCATATTATTGAGCTTATCAAGTGCAACTCTTGATCTCTTAACCAAAGGTACTGTAATGACAAATTTGTTACACTGAGCTTCCTTGGCCATTACTTCTAGAAATTCTATAGGATTCTTCAAGTGTTCTAGCATTTCAAATGAAATCATAATATCAATTTCTTTATCAAAATCTTCATGAAGATGAAGACTTTCTGCTCTTGATTTGAATGCACTTAAGCCTTTTGCTTTTATCTTTTCTACGGCAATAGGATCAGAGTTTACAGATAAGGCATCAATATTTTCAACTAAAGATTCAAGATATGTAATGTGTGTGCCTGAAGAATCACCAATATCTACCAAAACAGATTGATGCTTATTCTTATCTAATAAATTTAAGGCCTCTAAAGTTAACTTAACTTGGAAAGCGTGCTGCGCATATACCTTAGTATTCAGATAATCTCCTTCTATAATAAATGAGGAGTATTGATCTTTTAGATTCGGTACTATCTTCCTAAGCTTGAGGTTTATGTCTTGAAGCTTTTGTTCTTTGGCAGCAGACCTCAAGGAAATTGTTAGTAAGAAGAAAAGCAACTTCTTAATTTTATCTTTTATGTGTTTCATTTTATAAGTTTCAATGATGCAGTGGATTTAAATTGATCGGAGGAGGCATAAGTATCACAAAATTCTTTTCTAGCATCTTGGACAATTTCTGAGTTCCACCAATCAGTTATTCTATGGTTATTTTCATGGATAAACTTTATTACAGAGCTGGCGTCATCGTGAAAAATATACGCACTTCTTAGTTTATTGAAGCTATCTTCTGCGGTTGATCCAAATTCCATAATACGTGTATCCCAAAAACATATTGTAGGGTAGTTTGATTTTAATGCTTGTAATAATGTTGTTGAATTTTGCGTGATTATTGTCAGCTTTGATTTTGAAATAGAGTCTCTGATATCTTTATTATCATCAAAACTTATCTTATTACCCGTTTTCTCTAAGATTAATTTGAGGTCAATCCCTGTGGAAGCTTGAGTGGGGTGTAGTCTAAAGATTAAATCGACATAATTACATAATTTTTCCGACAAGTGAGTTAAACCACGAACGTAATTTGTATTCCACTCAATAGAATCCCAAGGATCACCCTTAGAGTAATTTTTTACCCTGGTTAATATTATAAGTATCTTATTGGACTGAATCTTTTTACCTAGCTTAGGAAAGTTCACTGATTTTGGCATATTGAATGGAAGAACCTTCAAGCCTTTTTGCCAGCCCCAACTTAAAAAATAGTCATATATTTTGGTTTCAATATACTCTTGATGAGTCAAGAATTTTGTTGTTCCATAAGTTCCTCCATGTTGCCAAATTATTATCTTGAAATCGGCATTTTGCATTTTTTTTTCAAGTAGCCATTTTTTAAAAGTGTCATCATTCCACTGCGATGTTGAGCTGAAGACATTAGTTAATTTTTCTTGAATGAACTTAAACTCCTTTGAAAGACTTATTTCTTTAAAATCTTCCAGATAAGTTTTTGGAATTGCCATGAGTGACAGTGGGTATACTACATCAGAAAATTTAGTATTTTCATTATCTTCCTTGCAAAATCTTATGTATTCTCTTAGTCGTACATGCTTATTAATAAGGTTCATCCTTTTGAGGATGTTTTTTTTAAGCATTAATGGGAAGCCCCTGCCACTAAAGAAGGAGATAGTTGAAAACTCTCTATAAGATTGGAGTTCGTAAAAGGCAGAAATTTTTGGATTACGAAATAAACGAACAAAATAAACAAAATAAAATACAGACCTAAAAAAAAATAACATAAGCTTCTTAGACGCATTAGTAGGAATTTCTTTATCTTTCTTTTTTTCTAGAGGTTTCTCAGGCTCCTCAGGAATATAGTGCCTTAGCTCATATCCCATGATTTTGCCAAGAATTGCATATAACTGACAGTTCCATGGATCCTCATAAAAGAGCCTATGAAAATGATTAAAGTTATCAGGCACGAGTTCACTTAATTGATAATTTTTGACAAAAATTAATGGATTTACTTTATGCCTTAAATTTTCCAAGGTTCTCCATCTGTCATATAAGGCATGGACATAAATTCGAAGCCAGGGCCCAATAAGAATCTCCCATTGTTCACTTGAGGCCTCATATCCATGGTAGTCATTTAAGAAAATTCTTAGTTTATCTAAGTTTTTAAGGTAGATTTTCTCGAGAATATCTCGCTCATTTTTCGAAAAGTCTTTATAGCTCTCTTCAGACAATAATTCTTTTTTTAGTGTCATTGAATGATCATCAAAAAACCACTCTAGAATGTTTAAGTTGCCTGTAAATTCTCCGCTATTATCGGAGTAGAAATCAATTCTAAATTTTTGGTGATGACCATTCTTCATTTACGTAATCCTTTTTTTATAAAGGCCAAAATAGAAGAGCTATACAAAACATATAACGAGAAGTTTATGAGAGTCTTCAGGAAATAGACATTAGAATATTCCCATTCACCAATAAGTCTAAATTGTTTTCCACCGCTTCCTTTTTTGAATTCCGTATCGCCTTTATTAGTTCTTGATAAAGGTAATATAAATCTTTTGACTTCCTGCTCCCTACATTCTTTCATTAATTTTTCTAGAAGCGCAAATCCCACACTTTGAGATCTTCCAACTTTTGTAGTGGCCGCATAAAATTCCCAAGCCCTCTCACCTTTTATGAGAGCACTCCTGAAACCCAAAATATTTTTTTTCTCATCACAGCAATAGACTATCAGAATATCTTTTTCAAAGAATTTAATGATATTGGATATATTGGCTGGATCATCCCTTAAAAATATATTTTTGTGTTTCTGCATATCAACTGAAGCACTTTTAACCTGATCATTGGCTATCCTTGTATCTACATACATATTGGTAATGAACTTTTTATTTTTTTTAATATTTTTTTTCCAGTTTCTGGACGAAAGACTAATTAAAGTTTCTTGAGGGGCATCTAGATCAACGTAAAGAGTTCGAGCTGAGTTTAAAAAATAAACAGGCCTTGACCAATAAGCTGACAGAAACTTACTCACAATAGTTTTATCATGCTCGTAATTACTATCCAACCTAACATAAAAAGGAAGGCTCCCCACAATTTCTTTCATCAAGCCTTTCAGATCTCCAAATCCAGATTCATTGCCGCTTACACCGCCTGGTAAATAGAGAAACTTAAAGAAAATAAAATTTTTGGAGAGAATCTGTACTGAGGAGTGAAAAATATTATTTTCTTTCTTAAGATATCTATGAATCTTCCAGCCTTTGTTTTCTTGAAGCCTGCCCCAATCGTATAGTTGTCTGTAGTTGCCTTCATTTTGGACAATGAATTCATCCCACTCTTCTGGAGATCCATTAAATTCTTGCCAAATATTCATATTTATAAAGTACAATCGTTGAGTTTTCTATAAATCTATACTGATATGCAAATAGTTGGGTTGATTTTAGATTAAAAGTTTAATTATTTCGCATTGTAACAAAGGAAAATTCTTGGATAAAAAAAATCTTAAGCCAATGGACACACCTGTTAATCAGGATAGCCTAGAGAGCCAGAAAGAATATTTTCTCCATCTGAACATTACATCATGGAAAGGTAGACTATATAGGAAATATTTTCTTTATCCTTTGCTCAACCTTTTTTTGAAAGGAAAAACTTTGGACGTTGGTTGTGGGCTAGGATCCTTTTTAAGATCAAGAAGAGGATCAATAGGAGCGGATATAAATCCATTTAATGTTGATTATTGTAATGCTAACGGTTTAGAGGCACATATAATAGAGAAAAACTTTTCCTTTGAGGATGAAGAATTTGATTCTGTTATCCTAGATAATGTTCTGGAGCATATTGATGATCCTGAATTGACTTTGTTAGAAATAAAAAGGGTTATGAAGAAGAATGGAATTCTCGTTATCGGGGTACCTTCTATTGCTGGATATAAAAGTCAAGCAGATCATAAGGTATTTTATGATGAAAAGAGTCTTGTTGGAGTCGCAAAGGATTTCGGCTTTGAATCAACAAGGATTTTTTATACTCCTTTTAAATCGAAGTATTTAGAAAGCCACATGAATGCTCATTGCCTCTATGGTGTTTTTATTAAGAAATAAGTTTTCTATACAAAATTTTTAATTGTTTACTTAATTCTCGGTCAAATAAATAAACGAATCCTAGATATATAAACACTTCAATAGAAGAAATAATTATTATCTTATAAAAACTATTTAAATTTTCTATTTGCGAATAATTAGTAAGCAATAAGCCAACAGCCATCATTAAGAAAAAAAGAGAAATATATTTAAAAATATTTGATTTTACATCTGCTTCTATTTTGAAAAAATTTAATTTTTTATGCTCTTTTAACAAAAGATAAACCAGAACCCAGGAAGAAATTGACAAAGCTAAGGGAACTCCTCTAAATCCGATCAATTGAAATAAAATTAAGATCAGAAAAAAATTTAATAAATTACTTTTAAAAGATGCAACTAAGGGTACCTTGGGTTTCTCAAGAGCAAAGAAATATGGTGTTAAAATTTTTATAAATCCCGCAGCGGGTAGACCCAATAAAAAAAGAGTAAAGATAGCAGAAGTGTTGATTGTAGACTCAGCATTAAACTCTCCCCTCTCAAAAAGAAAAGAAACAATTTCTTTGCTGAGTACCAATAATAGAGCTGTCAAAGGAATTATAGTGCTTAAGAGGTAATGAGAAGCTTTATTGGTTTGTTCAATTGCAAGGTTATGTTCTTTTCTTCTTAAGTATTCAGATAAGTTTGGCACTAGAACTACACCAATAGCTACTCCAATTAATGTCAAAGGCAAGTAAAAAAGCCTCTCAGAATAATATAAATAAGATACAGCGCCAGTCTCGAAAGAGCATACTAGCATTCCTACAACTAAATTTATCTGAAATAATGAAGAGGAAATAAAAGTAGGCCAATATAATGTAAAAAAATCAACTATTCCTCGTTTACTTGTATCAGAGAAGCTTACTAGTATTCTCCAAAACTTAGGTGATATTGAAGAAAAAACTATTACTATCTGAAGAATTCCAGCAAATATTACTGACCAAGCCAAATAGTAGATTTTTTCAACAGAGATAAGCGTGTAACTAGCTACCGAAAACACTAGCACTAAATTCAATACAGAAGGAATTCCTGCAGATAAGGAAAATTTTTTGTTCGCATTCAAATTACCCAAAAATATAGCCGAAATAACTATTACCAATAAATAAGGAAAAATAATTCTACAAACGTCAATCAGAATCTTATTTTGAGCTTCGTTTTCTGATAAGAACAAGAATATATCAAGAATATCAGGCATATAAATTACTACGAAAAATGAAACTAGAATACTTGGAACTAGAAAAGCCATAAAAATTTGCTTTGTAAATTCTAATTCTAGTCCTCTTTCCATATCAGCATATTTTCCATAAACTGGTATGTAAGCAGGATTAAAAGTTTCTTCTGAGAAACTGCGCCTAAAAGAGTTAGGAAGCCTTAAGGCTATAAAAAAGATATCAGCAATGAATGAAGACCCTAGAAAAGAAGCTAAAAATATGTCCCTTACAAAGCCTGTTATTTTGCTCAGAAAAGAAAAAAAAGAGTAAGATAAAGCAGGTAAAGCTAATCCATTTTTCTTTTTATTAAATTTTTCCAATTTTTTTAATTGAAAGATGATTCTATTATGTAAGAAATATCTTCTAGATTTACTGGAAGAAGAAAATTATCCGCCCGTTCAGGTGAATACATCTCGTCAATATACTCATTTGCCTTTATAAAGGTTAAATAAGATGAAATCTCTTTTTTCAAATCAAGTTGGGTTAATACTTCTCTGACGGGCTCAGCAATTTCAACAAAGCGTTTATCTAATTCAATTTCCTCACTCAAAAAATCTATAATAGAAACAAGAGTGAAACTGCAAGCTAATCCATGCGGAACGTTAAACCTGCTTGTCAAAGGATAAGAAATTGAATGGGCTAATGCGGTCCTAGTTTTACTTATCGCTATTCCTGAAAGAAGACTCGCAATTTGCATATTCATCCTGGCTTCTGAGTCAGAGGGATTGTTTAAGACTTTTATGAAAGAATTGCAGATAAGATCTAAAGCTTTTATTGCAATGTTAATAGACTCCTCACTGGAATTCTTATTCCAAATTGATTCAAGTGCGTGTGATGTTGCGTCTAAACCGGGATAAAGAGTTAATTCTCTTCCCAGAGAGCTAGTTAATCTAGAATCTAAAATCGCATATGTTGGATAAACAAAATCACCCGCAAGAGAATATTTCTTATTTAGACTGGCATCCCAGATAGTTGCATATGGAGTGACTTCTGATCCAGTTCCCGAGGTAGTAGGAATTACTAATAATTTAACTTTTTTTGACCATTGGATTTCTAGATTAGATCTAAAGGATTTGATGAGAGGTTGAATTTCATCAATATTCATAGATGCTCTAATTGCCTTTGCGCTATCTATGACGCTTCCACCTCCTATTGCAATTATAGATTGAAATTTTATACCAGATATTGACACGAGAATTTTTTCTAAGTCCTCAATGTCTGGATTTGGTTTGATATTGGAAACAATATGAACATCTTCATGAGATAATTGTGAGATTATCTCTTTAGTTATATCTCTATTTAATGCGCCAGGGGTAGTAACAATTAGAGTGGGTGAGCTACTTTCATTTTTTAAGATTGACTCTATCATCTCGATACCAAAATGTATCTCCACGGGGCTGTGACTAAGATATTTTTTGAGACTTAAGTTATCCATCTTTAATAGATTTCATAAATTCTTGTTTATTTGCTTGTGCAGTTGTCTTAGGTCGTGAAAGATCTTCCCTAGAAGAAGAATTTATATTTATATGAAGTAAAGAAGGTCCTTCCATTAAATTGATATCTTTCCATATCTTTATAAGTTCATGTGAGCTTTGCACTTCAAAGTAATTTGCGTAATTAAATGCGTTGGAAAGTTTTCTTAAATCAACTTCGTTAATCACTGTAGGCTGGCCCCCAACAGATTCGTGACAACCATTATTAAGAATTACGTGGAGTAAATTTTTTGGTGCGATAGAACTGATGACTGGAAGAGCACCGAGATGCATTAGAATAGAGCCATCACCATCTAAACAGATTATATTTCTATCTTTAATACACAGTGCGACACCTAAAGCAATCGAGGAAGTATGCCCCATTGATCCCACGGTTAAAAAATCTTTCTGGGCGTCACCACGTTGAGATCTGATTTCGTATAACTCTCTAGAACATTTTCCTGTTGTGGATATGAAGATATCATCTTCATTTGAAAGTTCCACAATAGCCTTGATGGCTTGCTCTCTGGTAAAGGTATTTCTAGTTTGTTCATCTTGTTTCAGAGCGTAGTGAGAAAATGAATTTTTCTTCACGAGAATTGCCACGGGTGATTTTTTTCTTTTTATCGTCTCTAGGCATTTAGAAATCAATTCTGAGATATCGGAATCAGCGTCCATAACAAAGTAATCAATTCCTAATAGTTCAAGCTGTTCTTGAGTAATTCTTCCCTGCTTAATATGTTGAGGTTCGTCTTGGATACCGGGCTCTCCCCTCCATCCGATTAAGAGAATTAGAGGTATGCTGTAGACCTCTTCGTCAGCAAGAGAAGTAAGGGGATTTATGCAATTTCCTAAACCTGAATTCTGCATATAGACTAAAGGAATCTTTTCCGTTGCCATGTGATAACCAGCCGCGATACCTATAGCATTTCCCTCATTCGCAGAAATGATATGTAAGTTTTTCCCAGCATTATCTTCCACATAGGCACAAAAATTTTTTAAAAGAGAGTCGGGCACACCAGTAAAAAACTCAATATCATGATTTTTTAGTAATTTATAAAATTTTGATGGATCAATCATTTACCGCCCGGAATTAACTCGAGAATTTCTTTTATAGGCATCATTCTTTGATCTGAATCGGAAGACCTCTGATTTTGTAAAATGCTTTTAGCTGTTTCTAGCATAGCAGGATATGCACTTCTCAGTAGTTGATTTGCGTAAATAATAATATTTACACCTCTGTCTGCTAATTCTTTTTCGTAAATAGTACTAAAACTGGAGGGAACAACTACTAGTGGCTTTCTTTCATCGAATTGGTTGTAATTGTCACAAAATTCTAGTATTTCGTTAGGGCTTTTATCGCGACTGTGAATCATAATCCCATCTGCCCCTGCATTTATATAAGCCTTAGCTCTTTCAAGAGCATCATCGAGACCCTTATCTAAAATTAAGCTCTCTACTCTGGCAATTATCATAAAATCATCAGTGACTTGTGCTAATTTCCCACTTCTAATTTTTTCTGAAAAGTTTTCAATTGTGTCTTGTGTTTGTTCAACTTCGGTTCCAAAAAGGGAATTTTTTTTCAATCCTATTTTGTCTTCAATGATAACTGCTGAAACTCCCAATCTTTCTAAATTTCTTACCGTAAATTGAAAGTGCTCTTTAATTCCCCCAGTATCTCCGTCATAAATAATAGGTTTTGTTGACACTTCTAATATATTATCTAATGTCGAAATCCTAGAGCTTACATCAACTGCCTCAATATCAGGTTTTCCTTTTGCTGTTGAATCAGTAAGACTACTTGCCCACATTCCATCAAATTCTCTTGTTTGCCCATCTATATCCACCTTAACATTTTCAATAATTAATGCAGATAAACCGTTATGAATATCTAGAAAAGTTAGATATTTTTTTGCATTTAAGAGCCTTTTTAAAGCCTTTAATCTAATATCAGGGGTAGTACCAATTTCTTTCTTAGCTTTATTTAATTGAGTAGAAGAAATACCCTCAGTATAAGGTAGTTCAATTAGTTCCCCGCCCCATTGATTCAAAGTATTTATGACTTTTTCTCGAGTAGCCTTTTGGACTCCTTCTTTCCAATCATCACCATGTACAACATAGTTTGGTTTTACGGATAATAAATTATGTTCATAATCTAAAGTATCCTGAGGTATTACTTTGACTACCCCTTTAATATTCTCGATAACTTCCTTTCGTTGATCATAAGACATTACAGGTACCCGTTTGTAACTTGCTATAGCTTCATCCGTGAGTAATCCCACCACTACATCTCCTAGAGAATAAGCTTTCTTCAGGATATTCATATGCCCAGGATGGATAAGATCAGCACTCATTCCGACATAAACTATTTTATTCTTTGTCATTTTTCTTAAACTCTATAAATTTACTTAATACTTTCGAGGCTATTAATTCTTTTGATAGTTCTTTACTGAAACTTATTTTTACATGTGGGTCAGCAGGATAATCAACTTCTATATCTAAACCAGCCACGTCTTGAATTTCTCCATTAAAATATTTTTTGTAGATTCCTTTTGGATCTCTCTTTCTTAATTCTTCAATAGGCACATCTAAAAATACTTCGAAATAACCTTTTATATTTTCTCTATTCCAGACATGTATTTCTTTAAATAAGGCTATAGTCCCAACAACTACAGTAATACCCTGACCAGATAACATTCTTGCCAATCTGGAATATGTATATGCTAATTTCTTCCTGTCCGACCTGCTATTTTTCTTCTTAACATCTAAACACTCCCTTAAAACATCACCATCCAACATTATAGTTGGGCTGCCACTTGCTCTCAGTGATTGAGTTATATCAGTAGCTAGAGTGGTTTTTCCTGAAGCCGAAAGACCTGTTATCCAGATTACGTTTGACATCTAATATTACTTTAAAGGGGAATCTTTTATTAAAAACCATCTCTCAAAATCTGCTTCAGCACTCTCAGTCCCTAGTTGAGCATCTCTATTACTAGAAATAAATTCTGTAACTGCTCTTCTTGCACCTGGGAATTTAAGAGAGTAGTACTCATCGAGATGAACAAATCCTTTAGGAGAAAGTTGTTGCCATATGAAATCCAGACTAACTAGATAACTTTCATATAAATCACAATCGATAATAGCAGCCATAACCTTTTCAATTTTTTTAGAGGCTGACATTGTTTCAGAGAAATCCCCCTGTATTAGTTCAATATTATCTAATTCCAAGTATTCAATTTTCTTTTTTATTAACTCTAAGTTGGTATTTTCAAAATCTCCCGATGAGGAGATATTTTTTATACCTTTCTCAAAGGTTTTATTTGAAAATTTTTCTAAAAGCATTTGGTTAAGTTTTACACTTTCAAGGTGATCTTTTGATATTAATCCTTCTTCATACATCTTTGAGAACTCAGAAAGATTATCCTTCTCGTGATAAACAGGAGGAAAACCGGTAAAAGTATCAAACCCATAAACTTTCTTTTCCGAACCAAGATCTTTTAATAATTTTGCAATTGAAATTAGAGAATGGCCTCTATAAACTCCAGCTTCGACGATATCACCTTCTACCTTTGTGTGATTATCTTTGATGAAAGAAAAGAGATTCGAGAATGAACCTATTTTATTATAGTTATATATGCCAAGCATATTAAAATGCCAGTCTTTAGTAAAATTTATCATGGGATTTTTTTATTTTATCTTATAGTAATCTAAGTACCAACTTGTAAAATTCTTTATACCCTCTTGAATGCCTATTGAAGGTTTAAAACCTGTGAGATTCTGCAATAACGAAGTATCAGCGAAGGTTTCGGGAACATCCCCTGCCTGCAATGGGAGATAATTTCTGATAGCTTTTATCTCTAAATTCTTTTCAATCTCATCGATAAAGTCATTAAGCTTTACGGGATTGTTATTACCTATATTGAGAACTCTGTAAGGTGATTTGCTATTAGATGAATTAGTATTCATGCCATCCCATTTGTCATCATAGGTTGGTGGTATCTTCATTACTTTTGTTATGCCTTCAACAATATCATCCACATAAGTGAAGTCTCTGGAATGATTTCCATGATTAAAAACATCAATAGGTTTTCCCTCCAAAATATTTTTAGTGAATATAAAAAGTGCCATATCTGGCCTTCCCCAAGGACCATAAACAGTGAAAAATCTTAACCCGCTAGTAGGTAGCCCATAAAGATTGCTGTAACTATGTGCCATCAGCTCATTTGCTTTTTTTGTAGCCGCGTAAAATTGGAGAGGATTACTAGCTTCATTTATTTCTTTAAATGGCATATCTAGATTTCCTCCATAGACACTGCTCGTGCTGGCATAAACTAGATGTTTTATTTCAAATTGTCTGCAAGATTCAAGTATATTAGTGAAACCTACTAGATTACTTTGAACATAAATATGAGGATTTTCAATACTGTACCTTACTCCAGCTTGAGCGGCTAAATTGATTACGTAGTTGAAATCATTCATAGCAAAAATATCTCTTAGACTGTTTAGGTCAGTAAGATCTTTGTTATAAAATTTAAAACCCTCTGGATTATTCGTTTCTAGGTAACTGATTCTATCGTTTTTCAGATTAACGTCATAATAGTCATTTAAGTTATCTAAACCGGCTACATCATAGCCTTCTCTTAGTAAATATTTTGATAAGTGGAAACCAATAAAACCTGCTGCTCCCGTTACTAGTATTTTCTTCATTACAAAATTGTAAATATTCTAGGGGTCTTAAGGGGAATATAAAGAACAGAAAGCCTACGGAGAAAATTTCTGATTGACTTAATAGGTATATACAGACTTTGAAATTCCTTTGGATTGACCAACGCAGTGAATAAATATTTTTTTAATGCCTTTGAAGTTGAATTCATGTTTTCCAAGGTATCCCTGCTATATCCATAATCAGACATTGATCTTCGAAACAGATACTCAATCATATTTATTTCACTTTTATTTATTTGCCCTCTCCATCTTTTTTCAATATTTTCTTGTGTATAAAAATCCTGAGGTGGTCTTTCATTTAATTCATCTACTGCAAGATATGAACTCTCTCCAAGCCAATCTTTACCTAAAAATGTTTCATGTAAACAATTTTCTTCGTAATCCAAGCCAAGCCACAGACATAAGTCTTTCATTTCTTTTACAAGGTCTTCATGCATGTCTTCATTCACCATAACTCGTACCTTTTTATCGGCATAATGAGAATATTTTTTACAAAAGCTTTCCAGATAAGTGCCCGCCAAAATACCTTTATCAAAATCATAAGGATTTATAGATCTATAGCCAGCATTATCTACTTGTCTTTTCCAGCTTCCTGCTAAACCGGCTCTTGGATCTCGCATCATGAACACAAAGTTTGGACTAAAAATTTTTTTGTACTTTTCACTATGCCACGAAACATGCTCTTGAGAAATAATCATCTTAATAGTATCAATTTCCATATTATTAATTTTACAAAAAGCATAATTTATTCCAAAAAATAATGCTTTGCATGGGTCAAGCTCTTCGGTTTGGTTTAGATAATCTGACAAGAAGCCTTCAAATGATGCTGTTTCTAGTCCATTATGTAAAAATTTTCGTCTCACCACATTGTAGGAACCATCATTTACAATAAATTTTGTAAACTTTCTTGCAATAGTCTTAGGGTCGCTGACCTTTAATAAGGATTCTCCTTTTGATCTTTTATAAAAATCTAAAGTTCTGTAAAAGCTATATGCAGGCATTAAAACTATCTGTGAATGTCCATCCAGCAGACTGTGTAGCCAGTCCAAACCATTGTGACCAAAGCTACTAAGTATTGTTACGGGTAAAGAATGAAATTTGTGAATTTCTGAAATTGCCATTTAATAAAGTTTTTATAAGTTAGAGTTTATTAGATCCTTTGGAAGAGTATTCTTTAAATCATAAATTACACCTTTCTTTAAGAGGATTTTATTAAGGTCAGATTTTGTTAACTTTTTAAACTCCCTATGCTCTACTGCAAAAATAATTCCGTGAAATTTTTTATTAAAATGCAGAGTCTCATTAATTTTTACGCCATAAGTTTTCTCTGCTTGCTCGGAAGGAACATATGGATCATGAACAGTTACAGTTGCACCAAAACTTTCTAAGGATTTAATTAAGTCAACAACTTTGGTGTTTCTTATGTCGGGGCAATTTTCTTTAAAAGTAATACCCATAATCAAGATCCTTGAGTTCGTAATAGGTATCTTTTTTTCTTCTAAAAGCTTATTAAATATTTCAGCAATATTTTTACCCATTGAATCATTAACTTCTCGACCTGATAAAATCACTTTTGGATCATAACCTACTGACTGTGCTTTATAAGTTAAATAGTAAGGATCTACTCCTATACAATGTCCTCCAACTAGGCCAGGCTTAAAATCTAAGAAGTTCCATTTAGTATTTGCAGCCTGTAATACATCCCTAGTATTTATATCTAGTTTTTGGAAGATTATAGATAGCTCATTCATAAGAGCAATATTGAGGTCTCTTTGAGTGTTTTCAATTACTTTTGCCGATTCTGCTACTTTGATGGAAGATGCTTTAAATGTACCCGCTGAAATTATTGAGCCATACAACTTATCAATTTCTAAAGCAGCTTTTGGAGAGGAACCACTTGTAACCTTGGTTATTTCTGTAAGTTTTCTTGATTTGTCACCAGGATTTATTCTTTCGGGACTATAGCCGCAGGAAAAATCTATATTAAGAGTTAGTTTCGATTCCTTTTCTATAATTGGAACGCAGATCTCTTCAGTACATCCTGGGTAGACAGTTGACTCATAAATGACAGTACCTTTAGTATTTATAAATTCTCCAACAAGTTTAGAAGCATTCTTTAGAGGTTTTAAATCGGGTTTATTATTGTTATCAATCGGGGTAGGCACAGTAACTATAAATATATCTATATCTTTGAGGCATCTTTTATCTGAAGAAAATTCTATATCATTACATCTTTTTAATTCTTTTTTTGTAAGCTCTCTTGTTCTATCAAAGCAATCATTGAGCTCTTCAATTCGTGATGGATCCAAATCAAAACCTACGACCTTATATTTCTTTGAAAATTCTACTGCAAGGGGAAGACCGACATAACCTAATCCGATGACAGCTAGATTCTTTTTCTTTAAATTCATTGTTTCTTTAAATTGAGCTACTGATCAAATTCTTCGGAAATTCGATTTCGCCGAAACCAACCATTATTCTTTTTAAGTGAAAAAGGTCGTCTTCCTCTGAATTTATACCATGAACAGCAGATGGACAGCATTTAACTCCATTATCTCTAAGGATGTTAATTACATCTTCATTGTAATGATCTGATTGGCCTTCTGGATATGAATAATGTTCTACATTAATATTTAACTTACTGCTCAATTCTTCTACGGACAATTCTATGTTTTTTTTCATTTGCTCATGGTCTAATCTCGAAAGAATCTCGTGTTTGAGAGAGTGCCCTCCAATAATAACATTCTCATTAAGGCTCATCTCTATAAGCTGTTGCCAATTCATTACTCTGTAATTATCTGAATTGTCTGAATTAGGTTGATGACCTGTCTGTTCAATCAACTGTTTTATCACATCCTCTTTTATAGAATTGTTAGAAGCCTTGCAAAAGGTTTTTATTCTTTTGAGAGCATTAATCTTTTGTTTTGATTGCTTCAATTCAAAGTTGAATTCTTCTCCAAGAACAATATTGATGATTTCATTCTGTGTATGATTAATGCAATCTTCTAGTTTATCTACCCAAAACATTTCATTAGTTCCAATCATCCCTGAGGAAATATAAAAAGTAGTAGGTATGCCTAAGTTTTTTAGAACAGGAAAGGCCTGAGAATAATTATTCTCAAAACCATCATCGAATGTTACTGCTACAGCATTTTTAGGAAAAGCTTTTTTATTTGCAATAAAAAAATAGACCTCTTCCATACTTAAAATGTTTGCATTCTTCTTTAGCCAGGACATTTGATCAAAATATTCATCAACATGTATGTGTTTGCCAGAAATATTCTCTATTCCGTATGGTATAGAATTCGTAACTCCATGATAAAGAAGGATAGTTAAATTAAATTGGCTCATTTTAAATTCTTGCAATGAGCATTAAACTTTTCATTAGCTTTTATCTTATTTGCTTTATCCATAAAAGAATAATAATTGCCTAAAGATTCCTGAGGTGTGAAATTTAATTTACCAGATTGATAATCATTTAATGCCCGTATGACTAAGTTAGTAGCTTGTACTGTAGTGAAGTACCTGATCATATGCGTTCTCATTGACTTATTAATATCCAAAATACATTGGCCCACGATATCACCTGTATCTAAATCAGGCTCGACTATATGCAGTGTTGTTCCTATGTTTCTGAAATCATTATTCTTTATCGCCCATAGATCTGAATCTAAACCTCTATATTTTTGGGGAATACCTCTATGAATATTCATTAGATAATCTGAAAATTGATTTATAACCTCTGGATTGAGTTTACCCGTTCCAAATACTACCCCTATACTCAGATTTCTTGAACCAAGTATTTCTATAGCATCTTCTGAATTTAATGTTTCGAAAAAAAAAGAATCAATGTCCAACAAAGAACTCGAACAATCTTTGAAGAAACTTTCTTCTTCAAAGACCTTTTCTTGCTCAGCAAAAGGCGACGAATTATCAAAATTAGGTTTGAGTGACTTAGTTTCATAAAAAATAGAATCTATTTCATATTTGGCACTGATCTTTTGAAGAAAGTACCTGTGGTGAGGAGTATCAGTAGTCAGTACAGATAATTTCAATTTAAGTTCCTAGATTAATCAATTTGAATAATTCTTTACCATGCTTAACAAGAGAAGCGAATTCATCTGGTGTTACACTGAGGGCATGATCTCTTATAGTTGTATCTGACTTATCCAGAGTAAAGTGTTTTTCAATCAATTTCGCACCTCTAGAAATAGCTAATAAAGCTGATTCGATTCCAATCGTATGATCTGAATAACCTGAATAATGCGAAGTATTAAAATTAGAAGGGAAATCTTTGAGGTCCGAAGGCAAACAGGGATATTTCGAAACGCACCAGAGGTAATCAATATTATCAGCAAACCCGAAAGGAACACCTTCTCCTGTCCACATTCCCAAGGAAATAATAAACTGGGCATCCTCTTTTAAAATTTCTTTTACTAACTCAGGATCATCAATAACAGTTCTAGAAGCAATTTTAATAGTTTTTAAATTGTATGGTTTTAACATTTCGAATGCTTCTCTAGTAAAAATCGAAAACATCGGTTCAACTTCCATGAAATAACAATAATCAATTATTTTTTTTATTCTATCATCGTCTATTGCATTCATTTCACCAGGCTCAGCTCGCCATCCTAATTGAAATTTGACAATGTCGGCCCCTGACCAGGCAGCCTGCCTAATTAATTCATAAGTTAAATCTAAATTTCCATTATGATTCAATCCACATTCTGCTATAAATTTCATGCTATTCTCCATGCTCGGTGTTTAATTTTTCGTCGAAATCCTTTAAAAGTTCAGACTTTGTGCGATTATCAGCATGATCTCGGTATTTGTATAGAGGAAGCTCAAGATGTCCAATCTTAAATTCCTTCTCAAACCTTCTTCTGAGATCATGACCTTCTCTCATTTTATAATTCTCATTGTATAGTCCAATATCAAATAAACATTCTCTTCTAAACATAACTCCACATGCAATTTCATTTATTGAACCATTTTCTATTGAAATAACCTCCTCATTCTCATCTACTTTTAAATAATCGACACAAACTGCCTGATAATATCTGTTGTAATCTAGAAAGAACTTCAGATGATAAAGAAATGATCTTTGTACATAATCATCAGAATCAACTCTCACTATGTACCTTCCATTGGATACCCTCATGGCCTTATTTATTGATGAGGGTAAACCAATATTTAATTCATTTCTGATTACCGTAAGATTTTTTTCAAGTAAAAATTTTTTTAGAACTTCAGGTGTAGAGTCAACGCTAGCATCGTCTACAAGTATAATTTCAAAGTCATCAGAAGCGATAATCTCCTGATTAAGTATGCTTCTTAGACATCTCTCAATCCATTTATCATGGTTGTAGGTACAAACTATTACTGATACAGATCTAGCTTTCATAGTTTATTATTTAAAATATTTATCGAGTTCATTTATGGCATATAAAGCGGCTTTACCTTCTGAATCAGTAGAGAGACCGGCAATATGAGGTGTAATAATAAGATTATCATGTTCTTTTGCATAATTTATAAGTGGGCTCGACTTGATACTTGAAGAAATTTCGTCTCTTATTACATCAACGCCAGCGGCTCTTATTTTCCCTGACATTAATGCTTCAATTAAAGCAGTTTCATCGATGATTTCGCCTCTTGATATGTTCACAAAAATACAACCCTCTTTCATTTCATTGAACCACGTTGAGTCTACAAGATTGTTTGTTGATTCATCTAAGTGAACTGCTAAAAGGATGATATCCGAATTAGAGAGAAGTTCGATGTGGGAATTAGCCGTTTCGTAAATAGGAGGAATTTCAACAAAAGGATCGTAAGCAATTATCTTCATGCCCATTGCTGAAGCATACTTTGCTACATTTGAGCCTATTCTTCCAAATCCAATCAGACCTAAAGTCTTGCCTCTGAATTCGATGCTTCTATATAAATCTTCAGATTCTCTCCATTTATAGCCTAAAACCCCTAAATAAGCCTTGGGTAAATTTCTTGCAACGGACAAAATCATTGTAAATGCAAATTCTGAAGATGCATAAATTTCATTAACAAAATCTGTACCCCTAAGAGAGGCAACTTTAATAGCGTAATCTTTACAGTCAGCCTTATTTATATGATTACTACCCGTAGATGGAGTTACTATTATTTTTAAATATTTGGCTGTAGATATTATCTCTTTATCAATTAAGTATTTAGGTGTGGGCCCACAGATCCAACCTTCTATTTTATATTTCAGAAATAACCTCATTACCTCTTCTTTTGAGGCTAACGGTAAGAATATGCAAGAATAGTTTTGTTTTAATTTTTCTTTAATGTCTGGACGAAAATCTAAAGATGTAGTGACCAATATGAATGGTTTATCTTCAAGTTGGCTGACTTCAGGTAGTTTTTCTAAATATTCCCATGGATTGTTATTACAATCTCCATTCTTGATCTTAAACTCTACAATCTTTAAGTCCTCCATCTCATCAATATTGGATGACTTTGCCTCACTCATTACATGAGCAAGACTTTTTTGGCCATGTCTAGACCTTTGTTCTATCAAAACATCCCTTTTCATAGCATAAATTGCTCCATTCCTTATGTAGGCAGGAGGATCCAGATCTTGTCTTCTTGAATTTTGTCCAGGCTCTGGATATTCTTGAGTAAAATCATTTATTTCCTGATTTATGAGTTTCTTTAATCTCACAGGATGTTTTTCTCCTGTACAAGCCATGCTGATTACAGAATCACATTCTTCTTTTATCAGAGTATTTAAAGCAGCATCTATATCCTCATGATCTCTTAAAGGGGAAACACAAGGCAGCTCTACAATTATGTCAAATCTCTGATTGAATAACTTTTCAGTTTCGAGAACGGCATGGTGAAGAGAATCCACAGATAATACTTTATCTCCAGCAAGGTGATCTGGTCTCATAAAAGGAACCTTGGCTCCATAAGCTTTAGCTACGTGTGCAATATCTTCTGCATCAGTGGAAACTACTAATTCTGTAATAAGCTTAGATTTTCTTGCAGCTGCAATAGTATAAGCAATCAGTGGGTAACCATTGATTGGATAAATGTTTTTCTTGGGTATTCCTTTAGAACCCCCCCTAGCTTGAATTACGGCAAGTATTTTCATAATTATTCCTCTGAGGAAATCATTTTAAACATTTCACTGTTATCAGAAAGCTCACTATAACTTCCTGAATCAGCTATTTTGCCATTATTTAAAATATAAATATTATCGCACCTCTCAATAGTTGAAAGTCTATGCGCAACTATTAGTATAGTCTTCTCTTTAGAAAGATTTTCTATTGCTTTCATGACTCCCTTTTCAGTCTTTCCATCAAGTGAACTTGTGGCTTCATCTAGAACTAAAACCTCAGGATTGTTGTATAGAGCTCGAGCTATTCCAATTCTCTGTCTTTGCCCTCCACTTAATTTTACGCCATTTTCGCCTACGGGAGTATCAAGATTATTGGGCAATGAATTGATAAAGTCATCTAGATTTGCAACTTCGCAAGCTTTCAAAACTCTAGTTCTATCTATCTCTTCTTTGCTATAACCAAAGGCTATATTGGACTCTATGGACCCATCTATAAGAAAGATGTACTGTGGAACATAACCTATATTTCTTTGCCAAGACTTGATATTTTCATTATCTAGTTTGATTCCATCTACGAGTATTTCGCCTTCGTACTCATTCAGTAACCCCAAAAGGATATCTACTAAAGTAGTTTTACCTGACCCTGTTAGTCCTATGAAACCTATAGATTGATTTTTTTCTATCTTAAGTTCCAAGGAATTAATTATTTTTTTTTCATTTTTATTGTAAGAGAAGGACAGATCATTGACTTTTATATCCTTTGTAAAGCTAATACTGGATTCTCCACTTGAATTCTTTTTAGAAGATTGACTTAATTCTATATTCTGAAGATCATCTAATATAATTTCAAAAGCAGGGTAGTTATATTTAATCATAGATCTAGCAGAGTAAACATTTTGAATGGCAGGTAAAAGTCTATAGCCTGCGAGTGCGTAAAGAGACAATATGGGCACTACCTCATTGCCACCCATATCTTGCTGCAAAAGATACAATACCAATAAAATTATGCCGCCAAATGATAATGTCTCAAGAAGGTACCTGGGCAGAATGGCTATAACCAAACCCTGGGCAGAAAACTTAGCATTATCTATTGAAGGTTGTCTAAATCTCGCAAGAAAATTTTCTTCTAAAGAATGGAGTTTTATTTCTTTAATTCCAAGCATTGATTCTTCAACCGTTCTAAAACGCTCAAAGGTAGCTATTGATTGCTTTGAACCAATTTTATCTAAATAATTGTTACTTGAGAGGGAAAAAAGAAGATAAGCTCCTCCTATTATAGCTAAAGTTGAAATTGCAACTAAAGGATTAACAAATATTAATAATGACAATACAACTATTGCCACTATTGATTTAGAAATAGCCTGCAAAGCTTGAAGCACTACGCCCTTCACTACTCTGTCTATCTCTGCCAAAATATTTTTCCCTAAATCAGATGTATTTCTATTAAGAAAAAATGAATATTGACTACTTAGATAATGTCTAAGCAATCGAATAGATAGTCTATGACCTTGCATCTTAGAAAAATAGGTTATAGCCCAATACATACCTGCACTAGTCGCATTTGAAAGCCCTAATAAAACTAGGACTAAAATCCCAAGATGGAATAAAAAACTTTCTTTACTAGTATATTCCAAATATATGAATAGGCTATAAAGATACTGATTTGACTCTATGATTGTAGGATCAAGGACTACCGACATGAAAGGTAGAATTGAAGCAATTCCTACAACTTCAAGTATCGCCATGAAGATGGACCCAACCAAAAGTAATAAAATTGTCTGAACTTCTCTTGGATTAAAAATCTTAAGAAATTTATTTATCACGATAAACGGTTTTTTTAAGCTTTATTGCAACTTAAGTCTTAATAATACGAGAATTTGGGTAGAAATAGCTAAGCATACCAATGAAGACACTAGATAGGAGAAAGCCCAGAATTAAACCTAAAATGACCATTTGCGTTCTTTTTGGAGAGCTTCGATCTATTGGAGTTATTGCAGGATCTAGGACTTTAAAGACATATTCTTTTTTTACATTTGCTATCATGATATTTTTCATTTGTTCTTCAACTTGCTTGAAAAGAACGTTTTCTACTTCTTTTACATTGTTAATCGCTAGCTGATCTTTAAGAAAACCTATATTTTCTTCATGCTCATTAATAGCTAAAGTTTGCATGTGACTATTTAACTGATTAACAAGAAGGTTTGCCCATATGGCAGCCGATCGAGGGTCGGTCCACTCGATGGAAATATAATATATATCTTGCGAGCTACTGATGGAAAAGATGTCTCTAAAAGAATTTGCTATATCGTCATCACTTATTGTGCCTATCCATTCACTTGTTTCTTGATTCCAGTTATCAGGCATGAGTTCAGCTTGAAGATTGTTTTTTGAAATAAAATCCACTATGAAGCTTCGAGAATTTAAAACCGCTAATGCGATTTGAGTTTGGTTAGGTCCACTAGACATGGACATACCCGCCAAAGAAGCAATGCTGCCCAAAGAAGCAAAATTAGATGTATTTGTAGATTCAGTAGGAATTACTACTATGTCTGACTGATATTTATCAGGTAAGCTCAAGGAATAAAATGCAAAAATTCCTGATATTGAAAGTGAAACTAAAGATATAAATAACTTATTCTTAAAGAGAAATTTGGTTATTTCTATCACATTTATTTCATGTTCTTTTACTTCATTTTCATCCATTTCAGTCAACTCTTTCTTTAAGCCTCTCTCATACGTGGTGCCCAGGGCCGGACTCGAACCGGCACGAAGTTTCCTTCGAGGGATTTTAAGTCCCTTGTGTCTACCAATTCCACCACCTGGGCATTCGAAACATTATACTTTGTTTGTAAGATTTTTGGAGGCTGAGGTCGGAATCGAACCGGCGTAGACGGATTTGCAATCCGCTGCATAACCACTTTGCTACTCAGCCTTAAGTGCATTCTAAATATCTAGTATTAATAGACCAGCTATTTAATTAAATTTCTGTAAGTTTTAATATATGTAAATAAGCTATATAGGGATACATAAGCTGCTAACCAAAATAAAAAAATCGTTAAAAGGAAGAAGGGTTGCCCAAAATTAGGTGATATTATCAAGAAAGATAGAGCAAAGATTTGTAATGTAGTTTTACTCTTAGCAATGAAAGTTACCTTAATGGGATTTTGTCCTTCTATTTCAGCTAAAAGTTGTCTCAAAGATGAGATAACTATCTCTCTAAAAATTATTGCTACGGAAGGGATGATCAATAAAATATTACTCACATAAGAAATAAAATAAAAAATTGTAATGACAATTAGTAGCTTATCCGCAACCAAGTCTAGTAATGCTCCCAACCTACTTGTTGAGCCTGTTTTTCTTGCAACATAGCCATCTAAATGGTCTGTGATGCCGGCTATCACAAATATTATTAGAGCTATCCAATTATTTGGGCTTGCAACGGGTGAAGCGAATATTAAAACAGGAAATATTAGTAATATTCTTGAGATAGTTATGTAATTTGCCATCAGCACTATTTATGCAGTTGTTTGTAAATTGACTTTGCCGTAATTCTACCAATACCAGAAACTTCAGATAAATCATCAACACTTGCCCGTTTAATTTGCTCTAAGGAACCAAAATATCTTAATAAAAGCTTTTTTCTTGAATCCCCCACTCCATATAATTTGTCTATAGAGGAACCTAAGGAAGATTTAACGCTCTTTCTTTTTTGAGAAGATATGGCATATCTATGTGTTTCATCTCTAATTTCTTGAATGAAATTATGAAATATAGAACCCTCCTTTACAATCTTAGATTCCCTTCTTGTTAAATGAATTGAATCAAATGAAGCCTTCCTTCTTATTCCTTTAGAAATAGAAATAACCTTTGCAGAAGAAATTCCTATATCTTTCATCTTTTTCTGCACTTGCATTAAGTGTGTCCTGCCACCATCAATAATTATTAGACTTGGAATCTTATTTTTTTTGTGTAAGAACCTTCTTTCTATTAACTCAAGCATTGAACCGATGTCATTACCTGAATTTTGACGACTTATATTGTAGGTTCTGTAAAGATTTTTAGCCTTCCCACCTTGATCATAAACCACACATCCAGCAACTGCATTTTCACCAGAATGGTGACTAATATCATAAGACTCAATTGTTTCAATTTCATTAATTTGTAATTCTTTCTTTAATTCGTCTAACTTATAGTCGATATTAAGATCTGTTTTGTCCTTCTTAAAAATAAATTCCGTATTGGTCTTACAAATTTCTAAAAGGCCTTTATCTTTCTGATAAGGCTTTGTAATAATGGATATTCTTCTTTTATGGAATTTAGTTAAAGCCTTTTCCATAAGGTTCTTGTTTGCTAGATTTTGACCTAAAACCAATACAGAGGGACAGTTCTTAGTAGTAAAATAATGATGGCCTATGAATCTCTCCAAAGTCTCTTCCCCTTCAATTCCTCCTTCTAATATGAAATTCTTATGGCCAGTAACCCAACCTCCATTTACGCTGGTTACTCCAATCTTATGCTTTCCTTGAGAGGCAGATAAATATATAGCATCTCTATTCTTACTAAAACCTGCAACACTTTGCGTTCTTTGAATATCTCTTAAGGCAGATATTCTATCTCTGTATATCGCAGCTTTTTCAAATTTCCTTTTTGATGCAAAGCCATCCATCAAACTATAAAACTCTTGTACTAAATCTTCTGATTTGCCCGAAAGAAGTAGTTCAGCACCCCTAGCTTCTCTTTTATAGTCTTGTTCATTTATAAAGCCTACGCAAGGAGCAGAACATCTTCCTATTTCATATTGCAAGCAGGGCCTGCTTCTATTTTTGAAGTATGAGTCGGAACAATTTCTTAGCTTAAAAGTTTTTTGTATCAATTTCAGTGCATCACTTACTGCATATGAGTTGGGAAAAGGTCCAAAAAATTTCCCTTTATCTTGTTTCTTTCCCAAAAAAGATTTGGCTGCAGGAAAGGAATTATGTGTTTCTATTTTTATCCACGGGTAACCTTTATCATCTTTAAATTGGACATTGAACTTAGGTTGATATTGTTTAATTAAATACTGTTCATGGAGAAGAGACTCCAACTCGGTGTTAGTTAATGAAAATTCAATGAAAATAGCTGATTCGAGTAACTTATCAATCTTTTCCGATCTAGAGGAGGCTCGGAAATATGAGGCAAGTCTTTTGTTGAGAGATTTAGCTTTACCAATATAAAGGGGGCTTTTAAATTTATCTAAAAATCTGTAAACCCCAGGGCATCGAGGTACCTCACTAATAAAACTCCTTATCTCTTTATCTGTGATAGGAATTGCATGAGGAGATTCAGTGAAGATCTTTTCTACCATAAATATCTTCGAATCTAATAATGTCATCTTCCCCGAAATATGTTCCGGTTTGAACTTCTACTATTTCTAAAACTTCATTTCCAAAGTTTTGTAATCGGTGTCTTTGTTTCTGATCAATAAAAACACTCTCACCAGGATGAAGCGTCAACATTAAATCCCCTTTTGTGACAGTCGCTACACCTTGCGTTACATACCAAGTTTCAGACCTATGTTGATGCATTTGCATAGAAAGCATTTGATCTTGATCGATAGATAGGATTTTGATCTTAGAGTTTTCTGTTTCAAATAATACTTCAAAATAACCCCAAGGTTTTTCAATTCTAATGGGATTCTCCTCGGAATACAGTGTAAGGCCATGTTCGGGCTTTTTTTTAAGCTTACTCAAGGAATGCCATGAACCAAGATCAGTCCATTCGGCATCCAGCGTAGCTACGTAATTATTTTCATTAGGCTCAACGATGACTTTGTCGAATGATCTATCTATCAGTTTAGAAAACTTCTCCTTATCGGGATAAAAATAAATTTGACTTAATTCTTGAAAAGGTAGTAGATCTAATAAAAGAGCATGCATCTCAGGTTCGTATGTCTTAATAGTCTCATCCAACCACTTACCCTCAAAGCAAAAGATCCCAGAATTCCACAAAGTATTAGGTTGTTTTATTAATTTTTTTGCCACTTCAAGTTCAGGCTTTTCTATGAAAGATTTAACTAGCTTGAGTTCTTCATTAGAAGGCTTAATAGAAATATAACCGTATTCTGTAGATGGGTTATCTGGTAAGACTCCCAATAATGTAAGAGCCTCTCTTTTAAATTCGTTCTTAACTTTCGTACAGGTTTCATAAAAAGATTTATTTAAGGGAATGTAGTGATCTGAAGGCAGTACCATATATCTTTCTTCTTCTTGTTTCTTAATCGATGCAAGAACTGGCAAAGCCAAAGCGGAGAAAGTATTCTTTGACTCGGGTTCTAAAAAAACACTTTCAACCTCTAACCCTGTTTTGGATAGGGATTCTTCTACTAAGGGTAGATAGCCTTCAGAAGTTACAATGATAGGCTTCTTGAATAGATCTCTATTATTTATTCTTTGAAGAGTTAAATCAAAAAGTGAAAAATTACCAAATAATGAAATGAACTGCTTTGGTCTCTCCTTTGTTGAAAGTGGCCATAACCTCTTTCCTGAACCTCCTGCTAAGATAATAGGTCTAAATTTTATAGAACTCATCTTTAGATTATAGACTAGGACTTAGGTTGAAGACTTAAAGAAAAATTATCTTTCAAAAATTTTAAATCACTTTTTGCTTCCAAAGCCAGTTCTTTTCCTAATTGCACACCCCATTGATCAAATGGGTCTATCCCCAAAATAGAAGCTTCAATAAAGACCTTGTGTTCATATATAGCCAATAAAAATCCCAAACTTTTAAGATTGATAGAGTTGAGCTGTAAGATTGAGCAAGGATTATTTCCTCTTATCGACTTAAAAGGATTGTCTTTATCTTCCTTTCCATGAGTCAATGCTAGAACTTGAGCTAAAAGCATCTCATGAGAATCGAGTGTGTCAATTTCTTTACAATTTAATCCAATAAAATCACAAGAAGTTTCTGTTTTACCTTGCATAAGCCATTGGAAAGTAGAATGTTGAGATTCAATTCCATAACCTCCCCAAATTAATGGAGAAGTCAAAAAAGGTGACTCTTCTAATTCTGAATTTATAGATTTTCCGTTACTCTCCATTGAAAGTTGTGAAATATATTTTGTTAACGAGCGTAGCCTGAAATTATAAGTAAATATGCCGTGATTATTTATATTAAGAGAACTAGTATTCCATACACTTAATAGTGCCATGATTACTGGAATGTTTGATTCCCATGAAGAATTTCTTGTATGCTCATCAGCTAAACGTGCTCCTTCCAGTAAATCAAGATAGGAGTCAAAATTCGAATTAATAAAGGCAGGTAAACTTACAGATGACCAAATAGAGAATCTTCCAACCAAAGAATCTAAAATATGAAATTGGTTACTCTTCTTAATTCCATAAGCAGTCATAGCCAAGGCGTTAGCAGAGATTCCATAAAGATGATCATAAAAACCTACATCAGAATTTTTACCATACCATGATTTCACATAATCGAGATTTTTGAGAATTTCAGACGTTTCAAACGACTTAGAAGAAGCAAATATTATAGTCTCACTTTGGTTGCAATTTCTTAGAACATCGCCTAACTCTAAGAGGTCATAACTAGAACAAAAGTAAATATTTACATGTCCCCCTAAAGATTGAAATTCATTTAATAGTTCAGGGCCTAACCTAGATCCACCAATACCCAGACAAATCAGATTTTTAAAATTTAGATTAGCCGTATTTTTGTCTAAAAAGGATTTGATTCTTTCTCTTTCTTTAAATATTAATTCAAAATTTTCAGTAAAGTTTTTATTTCTATAAATTGTATGTGAAACTAATCTATCTTCAGAGGGATTATATGCCTCTCCGTTAAATAATAACCTTAACGAATCATCAAGATCTATTAAATCAGGTATCTGAAGGAGGTAATCAATTATTTGGTCGTTAATTCGTTGCTTAGAATAATCAAAATTCAACAGATCATTTTGAATAACTCTTTTTTCGCAATCTTTGTTTAATAAATCAGAAATATGAGTATTTTGAATGCCCTTTCCAAGTGAACAGAGTCTGTGATTTATTTGCTTTCTAATATCATTCATCTTTAATTTTCCTTTTTAAGGAAAAGAAAATTATCTCAAGAACTAATGCGATACAAATTCCTAATAGCGTTGACGCTAAAATTATATAGCCAAGTCCTAGATTGAGATCCAAAAAAAATAAATCTAAATTAATAATTGTTTTATTTAGATCGAGAAGCACAAAAGAGTATATTCCTAATACAATGACAACTAGGAGCAGAAAAATGGCAAAAAGACTCATTTTTTATCTTTAGTTAACCAACCTTCCTCTAATAAAAGATCTTCAACATACTGCAATAATGCGTGCCCAGCAGTTATGTGACTTTCTTGTATTCTAGCCGTTATTTTGCCGGGTACTATAAAGGCTGCATCACAATATCTAATTGCATCTCCTCCACCATTGCCTAAGAAACCTAAAGAATATATACCTCTTTGTTTGGCTAATTTTAATGTTTCTATAATATTCTTAGAGTTACCAGAAGTAGTTATTGCTAAAAGTATGTCGCCTTTTGTAGATAAAGATGAAAAAACTCTTCTAAAAATATCATCTGGTCCATAATCATTTATACAAGCTGTTAGGGTAGAAGAGTCCTGTGCTAGTGTCAGTGCAGGAATACTTTCTCTATTAGTTTCAGAAGTCAGTCTTATCAAAAACTCTGCTGCTAGATGTTGTGCATCAGCTGCTGAACCACCATTGCCACATAAAAGCAACTTTCCTCCATTTGATATTGAATCTGCTATACGTCCTCCTGCTTCAATGAGCACCTCATAAGTTAATTCATCAATAATCTGCTGTTTAACAGAAATGGAGTCTATGAAAGTTTTTTTAACTTTATTTTTTATATCCTCAGACATATATCCCTCTTTATTTCAGGATACTATACAACCCTTTGATTTTTATTTGTTCAAAGATTCTTTTAAATGCTTAGAAGCACGAAAATATGGATGGTTTTTAGCCTCTACTAAAATTGATGTTCCCATTTTTGGATTTCTTGCAATACGACGTTCTCTTGTTCGAGTACAGAATGTGCCAAAGTTCCTAATTTCAACTCTATCGCCCTTTGCCAAGGCTTCAGATAGTAAATTTATAATTGAATTAGCAGACATCTCAGTATCGTCAGCACTAAATGACTCTAATTTCGATGACAAATTATGAATGAGTTCTGATTTATTCATCCTCTTTATCAGATTCAGTCATTTCAGCTTTTATAAGATCACCTATATTGGATTTGGTCGCTTCTTCTATTTCCTTATTCTTTTGTGCATTATCTTTTAGAGCGCTCTTTTCTTCTTGTTTCTCTAAGGCTCTTAGGGAAAGTATTATCTCTCTATCTTTTTTATGTATGTTCGCAATTACTACTTCTATTTCTGATCCCTCTTCTAGAGATGTTTCGGACATTGAATTAACGTAGTCTTTCATGGGGAGATATCCATTTACGCCCTCACTTAGTTCAAGGTCTATTCTATCTTCTGTAGAGCCGATAATCTTAGCTAATACTCTAGAACCCTTCTTATTGCTCTCAGCATAGTCGCCAAAATTATCCGAGATGAGTTGTTTGATTCCGAGGGATATCCTCTCTCTTTCAGATTCAATTGACAAAACTAAGGCTTCAATTACATCGCCCTTATTAAGTGATCTAATAGATTCCTCACTTTCATCCCATGAAATATCTGAAAGATGTACTAATCCGTCTATACCACCCTCGAGCTCAATAAACACCCCAAAGTCAGTTATAGACTTAATAGCACCTGAAACTTTGTCTCCTGCTGAATGAGTATGTTCAAATACTTGCCAAGGATTTTCTGTTAATTGTTTTAAACCTAGAGATATTCTTCTTTTGTCTTCATCAACTTCTAAAATCATTACTTCCACCTGATCTTTCAATTGAACAACTTTTGATGGATGAATATTTTTATTTGTCCAGTCGATTTCAGAAACATGAACCAAACCTTCCACGCCTTGTTCAATTTCTGCAAAGAATCCATAATCAGTGAGATTAGTAACTTTAGACATTACTGAAGTATGGAGTGGAAATTTAGATTCTATACCAACCCATGGATCATCTATTAACTGCTTCATGCCGAGAGAGACTTTTTTCTGTTCGGGATCATACTTTATTATTTTCACATCAAGTTTTTCACCGATTTTTATAGCTTCTGAAGGGTGATTAATCCTGCTCCATGATATGTCTGTTATGTGAAGAAGTCCGTCAATTCCTCCTAAGTCAACAAATGCACCATAGTCGGTTAAGTTTTTGACTACTCCTTTTATAACTTGACCCTCAGTTAAGGTAGAAAGGAGTTTTTCTCTTTCTTCCGAATTGACTTCCTGAAGAACAGCCTTACGAGAAAGCACCACATTATTTTTTTCTTTATCAAGTTTTATGACTTTGAATTCCTCGTAATTGCCTACCAAGTGTTCTAAATCTTTTGTGGGGATGACCTCCGCTAGAGAACCTGGCAAAAAGGCTTTAATGCCCTGAACATCAACTGTCATACCTCCTTTGACAGACCCGGTGATAAGTCCCTTAAGTATCGAATCATTTGTTAAGCAGTCTTCGATTCTCTTCCAAACTTCTTGTTTTATAGCCTTTTCTCTAGAAACGCGAGTATTTCCATGTCCGTCTTCAATTGCTTCAAGTGTCAATTGAACTTCATCTCCTATTTGAAGTTCTAACTCTCCTGATTCATTAAAAAATTCAGACTTCAAGACTACTGCCTCGGATTTTAATCCCACATGGACCACGACATGGTTATCTAAGATATTTATAACAATACCAGTCACAAGACTGCCTTGTTTCATTATTAAAGTACTTAGATTTTCATCTAAAAGTTTTTCAAAATTAGCTGCCATAATTATTTAATAAGGTAAGTTTTTATTTTCTTTACCACTCCATCTGGGTTTAAGTTAGTTGTATCAATTATTATTGAGTCATCAGCGGGGATCAAAGGAGAGTGTTCTCTCTCAGTGTCCTTTCTATCCCTCTCCTCTAATTCTTGTAAAAGGGAGCGCATGTTAACCTCCAAACCTTGTCTTTTCAACTGCGTTTGTCTTCTTTTAGCTCTTTCTTCTACGGAAGCTGTAAGAAAAATCTTATGTCTTGCATCAGAAAAAATAACAGTTCCCATATCTCTTCCATCTGCAACCAAACCTGGAGCAGTCATAAAATCTCTCTGACAAGGCTTTATAAACTCTCTGATTATTGGGTCGGCAGCCAGGGTAGATGTCAATTTAGCCATGTCTTCAGTCCTTATTATTGAAGTTATTTCTTCATTTTCAAAGAAAACTTTTACAGGCTCCCCTGGAGTTCCAGGATCAAATGAAACTTTAAATCTTCGTCTTAATAAATCATAACTTGCAACAAAATTTTCCAAATTAATGCTATTTTCTTTCATGAAGTAAGCCAATGTTCGGTATAAAGCTCCGCTATCTAAAATATTCCAATCTAGTTCAAGTGCTAGCATTTGCGCAATTGTTCCTTTACCTGCACCACTTGGACCATCAATTGTTATTACGGGTATCATGAATGTTCCTCTAAACTAATATCTAAACCTACTTGACCTGCAATCTTTAAAAATGTTGGAAATGAGGTATTTACATTATCAGTGTTTAGAATAATTGATTCTTGATCAAAGAGACTGCAAGCAATTGCAGAAGACATTGCTATTCTGTGATCACTGAAAGATTCTATTATCCCTCCTGTGTAAGAACTGAAAGCATTATTGTCATCAAAACCATTTATATCCATTCCATCATGATACATATTAAAATCAACACCAAGTGACCTAAGAACATCTCCCATAGCCTCTAATCTATCAGATTCTTTATGCCGTAATTCTTCTGCATTTCTCACAGTAGTTGAACCTGATGACATTGCTGCGGCGACAAAGAAGGCAGGTAATTCATCTATCAAATTAGGTACTAACTTGG
>MDTB01143324.1_pt1 | contig 50539 bp, 52 predicted proteins | sample 811161 | NCBI WGS metagenome assembly MDTB01 (sample SAMN05326650, study PRJNA326480) | marine metagenome | isolation source: seawater | place: Mediterranean Sea | collected 2009
ATTAAATCAGGATCACTATCAGTTTTGGTAGTTGACTCTGTAGCAGCGCTAACTCCAAAAGCAGAATTAGAAGGAGAAATGGGCGACCACCATGTTGGTCTACAGTCAAGATTAATGAGCCAAGCTTTAAGAAAATTGACTGGATCAATATCAAAATCAAATACAATGGTTATTTTTATTAACCAAATTAGAATGAAAATTGGTGTTATGTTTGGTAATCCCGAAACAACATCGGGAGGAAATGCACTAAAATTTTATTCTTCAGTAAGAATGGATATAAGAAGAATAGGAGCAATAAAAGAAAAAGACCAAATTATTGGTAACAGCACCAGAGTTAAAGTTGTCAAAAACAAGGTTGCTCCTCCATTTAAGATGGTTGAATTTGATTTAATGTATGGAAAAGGTATTAGTAAATCAGGTGAGCTAATCGATCTTGGTTCTAAAGCAGATATAGTAGAAAAATCTGGCGCTTGGTATGCCTATAAAGGAGAAAAAATAGGTCAAGGTAGAGAAAACGCTAAAATTTATTTAGAACAAAATCCAAAAATTGCTGAAGAAATTGAAGCGGCTATTCGGACAAAAGCTGGATTAATAGTGAAAAAAATTGAAGGAAATCCAGCTCCTAAAGAAAAAGAAACTGAAAAATAACGATTTTCCATCATACTCTCTACACGAAAGGTGCCCCTCGCACCTTTCGTGTGTTTTCTAATTATAGACAATAAATAAAATATCTGTATTTAATAGATATATGAGTAATATTCTAATGAGTGATATTAGAAAGAAATTTCTAAATTATTTCAAAGGAAATAATCATGAAATTGTGGATTCGAGTAACATTGTTCCAAACAATGACCCAACACTAATGTTTACTAATTCAGGAATGGTTCAATTTAAAAATGTGTTTACTGGAATTGAAAACAAGTCATTTAAAACTGCAACCACTTCACAAAAATGTATAAGGGCAGGAGGGAAACATAACGATTTAGAAAATGTTGGGTATACACCAAGACATCACACATTTTTTGAGATGCTAGGAAATTTCTCTTTCGGAGACTATTTTAAGGAAAAAGCTATTTATTATGCTTGGGAATTACTAACAAAAGATTTTGGAATTCCTAAAAACAGATTATCTGCAACAGTGTATTCAGAGGATGATGAGGCGTATAAATTATGGAAAAAAGTTGCAGGACTTTCAGATAGTAAAATTGTTAAAATTTCAACAGCAGATAATTTTTGGTCAATGGGTGAAACAGGACCATGCGGACCATGTTCTGAAATCTTTTTTGATCACGGTGATAAGCTAAAAGGAGGACCTCCGGGAAGTCCAGATCAAGATGGAGATAGATTTATTGAAATTTGGAATCTTGTTTTTATGCAATTTGAGCAAATTTCTAAAGACAAAAGAATTGATTTACCCAAGCCATCAGTTGATACAGGAATGGGTTTAGAGAGAATAACAGCTGTTCTGCAAGGTACACATGATAATTATAAAATAGATCACTTCAAAAAGCTTATTTCAGCATCATCTGAAATTACAAATACTAAAATAGATAATAATACAATCGCAAGTCATAGAGTTATAGCTGATCATTTAAGAGCAAGTAGTTTTCTTATTGCCGAAGGTGTTTTGCCTTCTAATGAAGGAAGGGGCTATGTTCTTAGAAGAATTATGAGAAGAGGTATGAGACATGCCCACACGCTAGGAAGTAAAAAACCAATTTTCTTCAAATTATTTGATGTTCTATTAAATGAAATGTCCAAAAGTTATCCAGAGTTAAATACTGGAAAAGATTTAATTATAGAAACATTAAAAAATGAGGAAGAAAAATTTTCATCTCTTTTAGAAAGAGGGATGAAAATCTTAGATCAGAATTTAGAAAAAGTAAAAAATAATATTTTTCCTGGAGAAATAGCTTTTAAGCTTTATGATACATATGGGTTTCCACTAGATCTTACCGCTGATATTTTAAAAAATAGAAATATAAAAATTGATAATTCTGAATTTGATAAAGCAATGCAAAAAAGTAAAGAATTAGCCAGATCAAGCTGGAAAGGTTCAGGTGATAAATCAGTAGAGGAAAAATGGTTTAAAGTAAGAGAACAGTTAAATCCGACAGAATTTTTAGGTTATGAATTTGATAAAGCTGAAGGAGTTGTTTTGAAAATATCAAAAGATAATAAATTCGTTGAAAATGCAAAAGAGGGAGATGAAGTAGAAGTTATAACAAACCAAACACCTTTTTATGGTGAATCTGGCGGACAAGTTGGTGATCAAGGGATTATATCAAATTCTAAATGTAAAATTAATATTAAAGATACTCAAAAAAAAATGGGTGACCTTTTTGTTCATTATGGAACAATTGAAAAAGGTTCACTTAATGTTGGTGCAAGTGTAAATCTTGAAATACATATTAAAAAAAGAAATAATTCTAGAGCCAATCATTCTGCAACTCATTTGTTGCACGAGTCTCTAAGAAGAACTCTTGGTAAACATGTAACCCAAAAAGGTTCACTGGTAGGCCCAGATAGACTTAGATTCGACTTTAGTCATAACAAACCTATTGAAAAAGATGAAATGATCAAAATAAATAAAATTGTAAACGAAATGGTTGAAGGTGCGAGCGATGTACAAACAAGAATTATGACACCTAAAGAAGCTGTTAGTCTCGGAGCTTTGGCCTTATTTGGTGAAAAATATGGAGATGAAGTCAGAGTTGTTTTTATGGGTAAAGAAAATAATGGATTTTTTTCAACAGAACTATGTGGGGGAACACACGTTAAAAATACTAAAGAAGTTGGAGAATTTAAAGTAATTAGCCAATCATCTATTGCATCGGGGGTCAGAAGAGTAGAAGCATTAAGAAATAAAGAACTTTACGATTACGAAAAATCTTTAAAAAAAGATAAGTCTTTAAAAGAGAAAAATCTCAAAGATCAAATTGATATAATTAAAAAAGAGTTATCAAAATTAAAAATAAAACCAGATTATAAAGATAATATTAATTTATCAGAAAACTTAAAAAATCTGAATAAACAATTAGAAAAAATTAAAATAAAAAAGATTATTCAAGATAAAAATAAAAATATTATAAAAGACAAAAAAATTGGTAATTTTGTCTTTAGACAACAGGTTTTAACAGATTTCCCCCCCAAGGAATTAAGAGCTGTAATAGACCAAGGAAAAAAAGATATTAAAGACGGTATCTTGGTCAGTATCTCGACTTTTGAAGGTAAAGTCGGAGTTGCCGTTGGTTTGACTAAAGAATTAACTAAAAAATTTGACGCTGTCCAACTTGTTAAACTTGCTTCTGAAATTCTTGGAGGAAAAGGTGGAGGAGGTAGAAAAGATTTCGCACAGGCTGGAGGTTCACATAAAGAAAAAATTGATGAAGCCTTTAAAATTTTATACGATGAAATTAGTTAAGTTTTTTTTTTTAGATTAGAATCTATTGCTTCTAAAAACTGACTCGTTGTAAGATATTTTTGACTTTTACTAATCAAAACTGCTAAATCTTTAGTCATTAATCCACTTTCAACCGTTTCTATACAAACTTTTTCTAAAGTATCTGAAAACTTAATTAGTTCATCATTTCCGTCTAATTTACCTCTATGAGCCAAACCTCTCGTCCATGCAAAAATAGATGCAATCGGATTTGTAGACGTTTCTTTACCTTGTTGATGTTGCCTATAATGCCTTGTAACGGTGCCGTGGGCTGCTTCAGCCTCTGCTATTTTGCCATCTGGTGTTCTAAGTACGCTTGTCATTAAACCTAGAGAACCATAGCCTTGAGCTACTGTATCAGACTGAACATCCCCGTCATAATTCTTACAAGCCCAAATATATTTACCTTTCCATTTCATTGCACAAGCAACCATATCATCAATTAATCTATGCTCGTAAGTAATCCCAACCTCATCAAATTTTTTCTTAAATTCTTTATGATATATATCTTGAAAAATATCTTTAAATCTTCCATCATAAACTTTTAAAATGGTATTTTTAGATGAGAAATAAACTGGCCATTTTCTAACCAAACCATAATTCAAACATGCTCTAGCAAAATCTTTAATTGAACTGTCTAAATTGTACATTGAAAGAGCTATACCCGATTCGTTAAATTTAAAAACCTCATGTTCAATTTTATCTTTTCCGTCTTCAGATTCCCATTTAATTGTCATTTTACCTTTTCCAGGAACTTTAAAATCTGTTGCTCTGTATTGATCTCCAAAAGCATGCCTTCCAACTATTACACTTTCAGTCCAGTGTGGTACTAATCTTGGAACATTTTTACAAATTATCGGTTCTCTAAAAATTGTTCCACCCACAATATTTCTTATAGTTCCATTTGGAGACCTCCACATTTTTTTTAAATTAAATTCTTTAACTCTAGCTTCATCTGGAGTTATCGTTGCACACTTTACTCCAGCACCGTAATTTTGAATTGCTTTGGCACAATCAATAGTTACCTGGTCACTAGTTTTATCTCTATTCTCAATCCCAAGATCGAAGTATTTAAGCTCTATATCCAAATAAGGCTTTATAAGCTTATCCTTAATAAAAGACCAAATTATACGGGTCATTTCATCGCCATCGAGCTCAACTACTGGATTTTTTACTTTTATTTTAGCCATAAAAAAATTTAATTTGATAATTAGGGATTTTTATACATATTACCCATAGATTATCAAATTATAAGTTATGATGCTTGATAAAATATTTCCAAAAATACATGAGGAAGGGTATAAATTTTTAGTTATATCCGCGGTAGTTACCTTGATTCTTTGGTTAATATCGAACTTTTTTGGATTTATTTTCACATTAATCACAATTTGGGTTTATTATTTTTTTAGAGATCCTGAAAGAATAATCATTGAGGATGATAGCTATTTAGTTAGTCCAGCTGACGGAAGAATCTCCGCTATTGGAGAAGTAAACGGTCCAATAGAACTTGGTTTAAATGATAAAAAATTTACTAGAGTAAGCATTTTTATGAATGTATTTGATTGTCACGTCAATAGATCTCCATCCAATGGAGAAATAGAGGACATATTTTATAAACCTGGAAAATTTTTAAATGCCTCTCTCGATAAAGCAAGTGAGGAAAATGAGAGAAATTATTTTAAAATAAAAGATAAAAAAACAGGAGAACAAATTGTTGTTGTTCAAATTGCAGGATTAATTGCAAGACGAATTGTTACAACAGTTGAAAAGACACAAGGTGTTAATCAAGGACAAAGACTTGGTATGATTAGATTCGGAAGTAGAGTTGATATATATTACTCTAACAGAAAAACTATGGTTAAGCTGGGCCAGAATGTAATCGCAGGTGAAAGTTTAATTGCGAGAATTTAAATGCAAAAAAAAAATAAATTAAACGTAGTTTCAGTAAATAAATCTAGATATATTTTACCAAGTGTACTCACACTTGTAGGAGTTTGTTTAGGTATTAGCTCGATTAAATTTGCCATGGATGGTAATTTTGCTTTTGCCGTTTTATTTTTAGTTGTAGCTGCAATTTTAGATGCATTAGATGGAAGAGTAGCAAGATTAATTAAAGGCACATCAGACTTTGGAAAAGAATTAGACTCACTAACAGATTTTGTAAGTTTTGGAATAGCCCCAGCATTTATTGTTTATTTTTGGGAATTAAATAAATTTGGAAAAATTGGTTGGTTAATTGTTTTATTTTTTTCTGTTTGCTGTGTACTTAGACTCGCTAGGTTTAATTTAACTAAATTTGAAAACAAAGATGAGTGGAAGAATAACTTTTTTCAAGGCGTTCCTTCTCCAGCTGGTGGATGTTTAATATTATTTCCATTAATGTTTGAGCTTTCAAACTTTTCAAACTTAATTAATTTAAAAGCAATTACCCCATATTTTATGGTTATTGTATCTGTTTTACTTATAAGCAAAATTCCAACATTTTCTTTTAAGAAGATTTCTATAAAAAGAAATATGACTATATTTCTATTATTAGGTTTAGGTTTATTTTTTGTCTCAATAATACAATTTACCTTTGAAACACTTTCTATCTGTCTGTTAATTTACTTATTTTTAATTCCTATAGGAATTTATAATTACAGATTAAAATTGAAAACAGCACACCAAGAAGAAATCGAAGAGGAACATCAAGATATATTGTAGTTTTTAAAATGGATAACAAAAACTACCAGGATTATTTTTTTAAAAAAGCTAAATCATCTGGCTACAGATCAAGATCAGCTTTTAAATTAATAGAATTAAATAACAAATTTAAATTTTTAAAAAAAGGTATTAATATACTAGATGTTGGCTCATACCCAGGCGGTTGGGTTCAAGTCGTAAAAGAAAAAGTAAAAAATGGAAAAATATTAGCTTTAGATACAAAAAAAATTGAAAATATAAATGGCATTAACTTTATAAACGGTGATTTTTTAGAAGATAAATCAAAGGAAATAATTATCAGGTATTTCAAATCAAATCTTGATGTAATTTTGTCAGATATGGCCTCAAACACCACTGGAAATAAGAATTTAGACTGTATACGCACGAACCAACTCTGTTTAGATATATTGAATTTTTCTTTAAAAAATTTGAAAAAAAATGGTGTTTTAGTATCAAAAGTTTTTATGGGAGAGGACTTTGAGGAAATTAAAATAATAGCAAAAAAAAACTTTAAAAAAATCAATTTTTATAAGCCCAAATCAAGCAGAGATGAGTCAAGAGAAACGTATATACATTGTTCAGGATTAAGTACATAATAGTTCAAAAGAATAAAATGAAAGTTTATATTTATATTTTTTGTCTTGTATTTTTTTTGATAAGCAATGTCTTTGGTAAAACTAATTATTTTGAAGAAGGTAAAGTTCTTTTTGATCAAAAGAAATATTTAAAATCTAAATTTAAGTTTGAAAAAGATATAGTATTTAATCCAAAGAGTGAATTATCCTATCTATTTTTAGCTAAAATTTTTAACGAAGAAAAAAAATATGACTTGGAAGAGCAAAATTTAAATACTGTAATTTTACTTAACCCCAAAAATGAGGAAGCTATTTTTCTTTTAACTTTAGCAAAAATACGTCAATCTGATTATTCAGAGTCTGAAAGATTAATTAAAAATTTCAAAAAAGTTTGTGTAAATCTTTGTAAAAAAGAAATAGAGCTTGCTAATAAGCTTATAAACTTGCAATCACAATAAAAAAATCGTTTAAAATGAAAAAAAAAATTTTTCAAATAAAAAAAAGTAAGTCTAAAAAAAAATTAGTATGTCTTACAGCATACTCAAAACCTATTGCAAAAGTATTAGATAAATACTGTGATATGATTTTGGTTGGAGATTCTATTGCAACTGCATTTTATGGTATGGAAAATACAAAAAAAATTACCCTACAAACAATGATCAATCATTCAATAGCTGTAAAAAAAGGCATTAAAAAAAGTTTGTTAGTAGTTGATATGCCCATAAATACTTATAAAAATTCAATTCAAGCAAAAAAAAATGCAAAAAAAATTTTTAAAAATGTTCGTTGTGATGCTGTCAAAATTGAAAGTAATGGCAAAAACTTTAACATAATTAAAGATTTAGTAAAATCTGGAATGCCGGTAATGGGACATATTGGTTTTACTCCTCAATATAAAAAAAAATTTAAACCTTACGGTTTAAAAAAAGATGAAGAAAAAAAACTTATAGAAGAGTCAAAAAATATTCAAAAAGCAGGGGCCTTTTCTTTAGTATTAGAATGTATTGCTGAAAAAACCGCAAAAAATATTACAAGGGCAATAAGAATCCCAACAATTGGCATAGGTTCCTCAAAATATTGTGATGGTCAAATTTTAGTTACAGATGATTTATTAGGTCTTAGTGGTTTTTACCCAAAATTTGTTAAAAAATACTTAAACCTGAAAAAAATTATAGAAAATAGTGTAAGGAGATTTAAAGATGATGTAATAAAAAGAAAATTTCCAAAAAAAAATAATACATATTAAATAAAATGAACACAGATTATTCAATTATAAAAAAAAAAGGTTTCAAAGATTATTTTAATACATATAAAAAAACGATAATAATTCTATCTTTTATTTCAGTTTTAATTGGTGGAATTTTATTATGGTTTGATAATACCCAGAAAAACAAAAGATTAAAAGTTTCAGAAAATTTTATTGAAGCCAAAATTCTACTAGCTCAAGAAGAAAATTTAAAATCCCTAGATTATCTTAAAAGTATAATATTACAAAAAGACAAAGTTTATTCTCCTTTGTCACTATTTTTAATAATTGATAACAATTTAGAGAAAAATAAAGAAATTATAATACAATACTTTGATGAGTTATTGTCAATTAATGCATTAGAAGATGAGGATATAAATTTGCTAAAGCTTAAAAAAGCAATTTATATTTCAAATAGTGCGAAAGAACAAAACATGCTAGATTTGCTTAATCCTATAATAAATTCTAATTCTGTTTGGAAGTTTCAATCATTGAAATTTTTAGGTGACTATTATTTTTCCTTAAAACAATTTAAAAAAGCAGAGCAATATTACAGGATTTTGCTCGAGACCGAGGATAACAATATAGATAAAAATGAGATCGAAAGAAAAGTTAAAATAATTAATAATGGATAACTTTCTGAAAAAAATTTATTTTATAATTACATTATTTTTATTATCCAGTTGTTCTTTTCAAAATACAGGCAGTTTTTTCAAGGATCATTCTAAAGATTTAGAAAAAGAGATATTTAAAAAAAATACTAAGCTAGTATTTTCAGAGGCAAAAAATTTTAAAAAGGAAATAACTGGAATTACAGAGGCAAAAATACCAGAGGAAGTAATTAATTCAAACTGGCTTGAAACAAATTATAAAAAACAAAATTATATTCCACATCTAAAATATAATAGTTCAAATAATTTAATTTATAAGAGTAAGAAATTAGGTCAAAATAAATTTGATACTACTGATTTATCTTTTGAGACATTAATATATGATAATAATATTTTTCTTTATGATCTTTCAGGCAATGTTTTTAAATTTTCGATATTAAATAAAAAATTAGTTTGGAAGTTTAACTTTTATAAAAAAAGATATAAAAAAATACCCATATATTTAAAATTAAAAATTTCGGATAATAATTTAATTGTTTCAGATAATTTGGGATACTTATATATTTTGGATATACAAACTGGAAATTTAAACTGGGCAAAAAATTTTGGAGTACCGTTTAGATCTAGTATCAAAACCGAAAAAGAGAATATTTTCTTATTAAATCAAGATAATAAATTTTATATAATAAATAAAAAAGATGGAGAAAAAAAAACAAATTTTGAAACTTTTCCTTCTATACTAAAGTCTGAATTGGAAACTAGTATTAGTTTAGACCAATCTAAAAACAATCTCTTTTTTGTAACTTCTGCAGGACAATTGTATTCAATAAATTATAAAACCAATAATTTAAATTGGCTCATAAATTTATCTATGACTAACAAAGGACAAAGTAAAAAATTCTTTTTTTCTTCACCAATAATTTTTAAAAAAGATACACTATATATTAGTACTTCAATTTCTACATATTCTATAAATGCTATAAACGGATCAATTAATTGGGAACTACCCTTTAGTACTTATGTTAGGCCAGTTATTTCTGAAAATTTTATTATTTTAGCCTCAAATGACGGTTTCATTTTAAATTTAGATATCAAAACTGGAAAAGTTCTTTGGTCCAAAAGTTTATTTAAAAGTAGCGACAAACTTAATCCTAAAAAAATTGGACAAATTAAATCATTACTTTTAGCATCAAATAAAATTTTAGTTAGTACATCAAAGGGCTTTTTTATTTTTATTGACTATAAAGATGGAAAAATTTTTAATTTTACAAAAGCATCTGGTAATGGTTTTTTTTCTAACCCAGTAATTGTAAATAAAAAAATATTTGTTGTTGATAATAAAACAAGAATTTTAATTTTCGATTAAGCTAATTATTAGATTTTCCACTAAGTAAAGAAAGTTGAGTTATTTTACCATCTCCTACGTGGTCTATAGGTTTAATTGGATATTCCCCAGTGAAGTAATGATCAGTATATTGGGGATATAATTTATTTCTAGTATTTCTGCATATAGCTTTATACAAACCATCAATACTTAAAAACTTTAAAGTGCTAGCACCAACATGTTTGCACATTTCACTAGTATCTTTATTAGCAGCTAATAATTCTTTTTTAGAAGGCATATCGATCCCATAAAAATCTGGAAATTTAATTTCAGGACACGCGATTCTCACATGAACTTCTTTTGCACCGGAATCATAAAGCATTTTAACAATTTTATGGCAAGTAGTTCCTCTTACCAGCGAGTCGTCTATCAAGACTACAGATTTATTTTTTATTGAAGACATATTTGCACTTAATTTTAACTTAACGCCTAAACTTCTTATATTTTGTGTGGGTTCAATAAAAGTTCTTCCAACATAATGATTTCTAATCAAACCAAGCTCAAAATTCATTTTTTTGTGTTGAGAAAAACCTATTGCAGCTGGCACACCAGAGTCAGGTACAGGAACAACAATATCACCTATATCATCCGATTCTTTTGCCAATTCATAACCAAAATTTTTTCTGTATTCATAGGCACATTTTCCTGCAAGCAGACTGTCGGGTCTTGCAAAATATATATATTCAAAAATACAAGGTCTGCTTTTCTTCTTGGGAAATGGTTTAAAGCTTTTAAATGAGTCTTTTTCAATTACTACTATTTCCCCGTTCTCAACTTCTCTTACAAATTTTGCTCCGATAATATCCAAAGCACAAGTTTCTGATGTTAATACGTATGAGTTTTTTACTTTTCCTAGCACCAAAGGTCTAATACCCAAAGGATCTCTTACTCCTATTAATTTTTTATTTGTCATAAATATTAGAGCGTAACCACCTTGAATTTGAAAAAGAGTATCGATAATTTTATCTACCATTTTAACCCTGTTAGATCTTGCTATTAGTTGAACAATAGTTTCGGTATCTGTAGTCGTGCGAAAAATCGCACCTTCTTTAACCAAAATCTCTCTAAGTTGAATTGCATTTGTAAGATTTCCGTTATGAGCAACGCTAATACCACCACCGTAAAGGTCTGCAAAAAAAGGCTGGATATTTCTCAAAGATGTCTCTCCTGTAGTAGAATAACGGTTATGACCTATAGAAAAATTACCTGGTAATTTTTTTAAAACATCTTTATTTGTAAAGTTATCACCAACTAAACCATTTCTCTTTTCAGAATGAAAATTTTTTCCATCAAAAGATACAATTCCACATCCTTCTTGACCTCTATGTTGCAGTGCATGAAGACCCAAAGCCGTTAATGCTGAAGCATCTTGAGAGTCATGTATACCAAAGACCCCACATTCCTCTCTTATTTTTCTCATTTTATATTTTTTCAATTTCTTTTTTTGTATTTTCTAGATCTTTAGTTTCAGGGAATTCTTCAATCAACAACATACTTCCTTTTTCAGTTATTGAAAAAAAATATGAATTCTTCAATGACATATCCCATTTTTCATATGAATAAAACCAATTAACGATTGAAAATATACACACAATAAAAACATATCCCTTAAAAATACCGAAGAAAAAACCAAAAACCTTGTCTACCGAACCAAGACCTGTGTATGAAAATAAACGACCAAGGGATTTTCCAGTTAAAATCAATAGAAAAAGGGATAAAATATATATAGCGATACCAAGGCCAAATCCTGAAACAAATTCATTTTGAATGTATTCCGAAACATAAGGTTCTAATTTTGGAACAAAAATTATCGTTATCACTAAAGCCAAAACCCACTTAAGGAATGATACTAAACTTAAAAAGAAACCTTTTGCAAAACACTGTAATGCAAAATAAATAATTATAATCAAAAAAATTATATCGAATAAAATTATATTTTCTTTAATTAAAGATATAAAGCTATCCATTACCAAAGGGTTTAAAAGTTAATATTAATTTTGGCAGTAGAGTCAAGACAGATAACATTGCCAAAAGCATTGCAATGCCCGTAAAAACTCCAAAATAAATAGTAGGTATAAAATTTGATAAAACTAAAATTGAAAATCCAAAGACTATTGTTATAGATGTATTCAGAATTGCTACGCCTACGGTATTATGGCACTTCTCAAGAGTGAGATTGTAATCATTTGTTTTTTTAAACTCTTCTTTGAATCTATAAATATAATGAATACTGTTATCAACCGCTATTCCTATGGTTATTGCGGCTATGGTGATTGTCATCATATCCAAAGGTATTCCTAATAAACCAATAATCCCAAGAATTAAAAAAGCAGCCATAAAGTTAGGTACTACACCTATTAAAGACAAATGAAGGTTTCTGAAGAGTATTAAAAACATTAAAGTTATTCCTGCCATAACAACCCCAAGAGTTAAAATTTGTGATTTGAATAAACTTTGCAAAAGATTGTTAAATAATATCAAAATTCCGGCTAATTTATATTCATCTTGTTTTAAACCAAGTTTATTTTTTAAATCATAATTTATTTTTTTAATAAGTTCATTTCTCCTTAAGTTTTCTTTTGAATCTAAGATTCTCAATCCTATCCTTGCTTCATTATTTTCTATAGAAATATAAGGATCTATAATTTCTTTTTTAATTGAATCAGGTATTTTGGTATACAAAACTCCCATTTCTAAACCTTGTAACTTTTTTCCACCACTTAAATCTTCAGCAACTCTTACCATTGAGGCAAATGATATTACTTTCCCAACTGCATCCAACCCATCTAAATAATCATGGACTTGTGTAATTTTATCAATTTTATTCCTCGTGAACCAATATTTTGCTTCATCTTTTTCTTCTTCCTCCCAATCATCATCAGTTTCAAAATCTTCCTCTTTTTTGGGAAATTTAACAATTATGTCTAATGGAGTCGTGCCCCCAAGCTCTTCATCAATTAGTTTCATTCCTTTATAAATTTCTGTTTCTTTGTCAAAATAATTAATAAAACTATTTTCCACTTCAAGTTTGGTTATTCCAAAAATACTTATAATTATAACGACAATTGCTGACGTAAAAATAGTTTTTGTATTTTTTTGAGCTACTTTACTTAAAAAAGAAGTTACTTTAGATTTTTTTTGATCTTTAAAATTTGTTTTTTCAGTACCCAAAATATTTAAAACTGATGGTAATAGTGTAAAGGTCACAGACATTGACACCAATAAGCCTACGGTCATCATCCAGCCAAAATCTATTATTGGCTTAATACCACTAAATATTAGAGACAAGAAAGCACAAATTGTTGTTAGAACAGTATACAGTATTGGCCAAAACATTTTTTCAGAAGTCCACTGAAGCGCTTGATTATTTGTTACGTCCGGATTCTCTTTTTTATATTGAAGATAACGAACACTTAAATGAATGTTCATTGCCATTGTTAGTATTAACATTAGAGCAATAAAATTAGATGAAATTACAGTCACTTTCCAACCTACCAAGCCTAGAAATCCGATCATAATTAAAACAGAAAAGAAACAACTTAATAAAGGGACAACAACCCAAATCAAACTTCTAAATACAAACCAAAGTGTTGCCACAATAAATAAAAATACTCCTGCACCGAAAACTACAATATCATTTTTTATAAATGTCATCATATCATCTGCTATCATTGGAACTCCTCCCAAGTGAATTACAGGATATATGTCTGATGATTTTTTTTTAACTTTTCCAGGCGCAGGATGATCTTTAATAATTTTTCTTATTTCATTTATATTTTGATGATTTTTTTTATTATATGATTTTTTATATGCGTCATACTGTCTTAAAAAATCTTTATAGGCGTTTTTTTCACTAGAAGTAAGTTTATTTTCTTTTTTTCTTTCTAGATATGCATTTTTTATTTCAAATAGTTCATTTAATTTTTTATCCGGTTTTATGTAAACTAAAATACCGCTTGTATTACCATCATCACTAATGACAAAATCTTTATATATTGGACTGTTTATTATTTCATCAAAACCTCTATCTAAATCTACATCCGTATCAGAGAGTTTTTTAAAATTTTTTATTCTTTCTGCTAAAGGATCATCATTATTTTTAAGCAAAGGAACATCTAAAACAGTTATTACATTGTCTACCCAACTCAAGTTTTGAAGAGAGTTCTTTAATAATGACACATTTTTTATTGTATTTTCTGATTTAAATGACTCACTCGGCTCGTGTGTATAAGTTAAAACTAAAAAATCTTTAGATTTATACTTTTTATTTACCTCTCTCAAATAATTTAAATCTGGATCATTTTCCAACAACAAAGTGTCAGAGGAGGCATCTAGCTGAAAATTTTTTGAATAATAACTAAAGCATAAGAGTAAAATTATTAGAATTGATAAAACAAACTTAGGTTTTTCAATTATTGTTTTTTTGTATAAATCAGAAAGTGTCACAATTATCAGGTATAGCGTAAAAAAGTATAATTTAAAATTACTTATTTTTACCCTGTTTTAGATGCATTTTTGAATTTAGTGTAAATGCCCTCAAACTCAACTTTAACGTTTCCAGTAGGTCCGTGTCTTTGTTTACCAATTATAATATCTGCAGTTCCAAGAATTTCGTTCATTTTACCCTGCCATTCTCCATGTTCGATTGTCCCTAATTTCGGTTCTTTTCGCTCTAAATAGTATTCCTCTCTAAAGACAAACATAACCACGTCTGCATCCTGCTCTATTGACCCAGACTCTCTTAAATCAGCAAGCTGAGGTTTTTTATCATCTCTCTGTTCAACAGCCCTAGATAGTTGTGACAATGCCAATACAGGAACGCCTAATTCTTTTGCTAAGGCTTTTAGGCCTTGTGTTATTTCAGATATTTCTTGTACTCTACCATCAAATCTTTTAGATCCAGTTGTCATCAATTGGATGTAATCAACCACAATAAGTTCTAATCCAAATAATCTTTTTATTCTTCTTGCTCTATTTGACAGAGTTGAAATTGTGATTGCTGGAGTTTCATCAATATATAATGGCAATTCGTGTATATTTCTTGAGGACTCAATCAATCTATTAAATTCTTCCTCGGATACTTTTCCTCTTCTTATGTCATTTGATTTTATTCTAGATTGTTCAGATAAGATTCTAGTTGAAAGTTGTTCTGATGACATTTCTAATGAAAAAAAAGCTATAGAGGTTTTTTTTCCACTATCTAAAATTTTTTTTGCAGCATAATATGCAATATTAGTCGCCAGTGCTGTCTTACCCATCGATGGTCTTCCAGCTATTATTACTAAGTCAGATTTGTGAAGCCCCCCAAGTCTTTCATCAAGGTCATCAAGCCCAGTTGGTACACCAACTATACCTTGATCATTCTTCATTGCATTTGTAGCCATTTCAATAGTCTGATCCAGAGCTTGGTTAAATTTTAAGAATGATTGACTAAAAGTACCTCTTTCAGCCAAATCAAAAAGTAACTTTTCTGTATCTTGTATTATATTTTCTCCAGTTTTTTCAGATGCCTCATCTATTGAATCATCAGATAATTTTTCAGATATTTGAACAAGTTCTCTCCTAACAAATTTCTCATGAATAATTTTTGCATAATCAATAGATTGCTTCGCTGAAGATGAAAATCTTGTTAATTTTACCAAATACTCTGTCCCACCAATTTCAATAAGATTCTCGTCTTTTTCGAATGAGTTTTTAAGCGTTATAGGGTTAGCAATCATTCCCTTGTTATGCAAACTTACAATAAGGCTATAGATTTTAGAGTGTAGAGGATCGTAAAAATCTTTTTCAGTTATAATATTTGAAATCTCATCTATTATATCATTGTTAACAAGAATTGACCCCAATAATGCTTGTTCCGCTTCTATGTTTGAAGGTAACTTAACCTCTTTATTTTCGAGATTTTTTATCTTAAATTTTTCCATTGATTGACTCATTTTTAACCTAAAGAGAGTTCAATAAAATATTAAAGTTATTAACTTTTTTTTCTCGCTGTGGAGAAGTATTTAAGATTATTTAGCCTCTTTTTTTTCAACTAAAACCTGTAATTCAGCTAATACGTCGGAGTGCAAATTAATTGATAAAGAAAATTTCCCAATTTTTTTTATCTCTTGTTTGAGGTCGATTTGTGATGGATTGATATCCTCTTTAAAGTTTTCCTGAAAATATCTTGAAATTTCTTTAGGCTTTATTGGAGCAAACAATTCTCCATTTTCTTTAGTTTCTTTTTTAAAGATGAGTTTTTTGTTTTTTATTTTATCTAGAATTTTTTTTGCGGATTTTTTAAGTTCCACATTTTTTTTATTAATTTCATCTTTTTTTTTCTTTACAAAGTCAATGTTCTCTCTATCAGCCCTAAGGGCTTTTCCTGATTTTAAAAGAAAATTTCTTCCGTAACCATCTCTAACGTTTACTATTTCGCCAATTTTTCCAAGATTTCTTATGTCTTCTAATAGAATTATTTGCATTTAAACTAAACCTAATATTTTTGCTCTTTTAACTGCTAAAGATAGCTTTCTTTGTTTACCTTGTGATACCGAAGTAATTCTGGATGGTAAAATTTTACCAGTATCTGAAATGTACCTTCTTAATAGTTTGATATTTTTATAATCAACCTCTGGTGCGTTTTTGATAGATAACGGACAACTCCTTCTCATTCTAAAATCAGGCTTTTGGAATAAGGATAGTTTACTTTTGAAATTAGAACTTTTTCTTCCCTTTTTTTTATCTCTTTTCATAAATGTTATTTTGTTTCTTTGAAGTATTCTTTTGTTAAATCTAATTTATCATATTTTACTGTTAGGTATCTTATTATGGTATTTTCTATAGAAAGTTTTTTTTCCATATTTTTAACAGTTTCATCTTTACTCTCAAATTTAAAATGTACAAAGATACCTTTTCTATTTTTTTTAATTTTTGTTGCTAGGTTGAGAATTCCCCATTTTTCAGTTTTTAAGAGTTTTCCAGATTCCGTTATGATATCTGAATATTTTTTTACTAATCCATCTAACTCTTTGGTTGAAAGATCCTGTTTTCCAACAAATGTATGTTCGTAAAAAGCCATTTTGTAATAGGTTATTATTTAAAGACGGACTTATACTATTTAAATTTTGTTTAGACAATAGTAATAATACGGTTTAATCAATCTTAATTATTATGAAAAGTTTAATATTTCCAGGCCAAGGTTCACAGACAGTTGGTATGGGTAAAGAATTATATAATACTTTCAGTCTTGTCAAAAAAGTTTTTAAAGAGGCAGACGAGAAACTTAATTATCCCATTTCAAAAATTATATTAGAAGGTCCCGAAAGTGAATTAAAGTTAACAAAAAATACTCAACCCGCTATTTTAACTATAAGTCATTCTATTTTTAAATTAATTACAGAAGAATTTAATATTCAATTAAATAATATTAAGTATTTTGCAGGACACTCTCTGGGAGAGTATAGCGCTCTAGTGTCATCCAATTCTTTAAGTTTTTCTGATGCAGTTTATCTACTTCACGAAAGAGGAAAATCCATGCAAGATGCTGTTCCAGAAGGAAAAGGCTCAATGTTAGCAGTTATGGGTTTAAGAATTGAAGATTTAGAAAAATATCTTAAAAGTCTTAACAAAGAAAAAGGTGTATGCGAAATTGCCAATGACAATTCAGACAATCAAATTATTTTAAGCGGCGATAAATCTGCAATAGATGAAATAAGTCAAATTTTGAAAAGTAATAAAAAAAGAACAATTCAATTACCGGTTAGTGCACCTTTCCATTGTTCTTTAATGAACTCTGCTGCAAAAATAATGGAGAGCAAAATTAATAAAACTAATTTTAAAAACCCCTCGATAGATATAGTCAACAACGTAACCGCAGAACCTGTTAAAAAAGCATCTGAAATAAAAAATTTACTAATCAGACAAATTTTTTCTAGAGTAAAATGGAGAGAGAGCGTTTTGTTTATGATAAAAAATGGAGTTAATGAATTTGTAGAAATAGGACCTGGTAAAGTGCTTTCTGGTATTGTAAAAAGAATTAATGACAAAGTTTTGACTAAAAGTATAAATACTATAGATGATATAAAGGGTCTCAAATGATTAATTTTAATAATAAAAAAATTTTAATAACTGGCGCAACGGGTGGAATCGGAGGTTCAATTGTAAAAAAATTTGCTTCACTAGGTGGATCCGTGCTTGGGACAGGAACTAAAATTGAAAAATTAGATATTATAAAAAAAAATAACCCGAATATTAAAGTTAAAAAATTTGATTTATCCGAGCACTCAAACATAGAAAATTTCATAAATTCTGCTGTTAGTGAATTAGGTGGGTTAGATATTTTAATTAATAATGCAGGCATTAATGTTGATACTCTGTCTTTAAGAATGAAAGACGAAGAATGGAAAAAAGTTATTGATATTAATTTAACATCTACTTTTTTACTTTCTAAATATGCTATTAAGTCCATGCTAAAAAATAAATATGGAAGGATTATAAATATAACATCAATCGTTGGACACACAGGAAATCTTGGTCAGGTAAATTACTCGGCTTCTAAAGCTGGTATAATTGGTATGTCAAAAAGTTTAGCAATTGAATATGCAAAAAAAAATATAACTGTAAATTGCGTTTCACCTGGTTTTATAATATCTGATATGACTACTAATCTTCCAGAAAAAGTTAAGTTATTTTTAACGTCTCGAATTCCAATGGGAAAACTTGGTACTGGAGAAGACGTATCCAATTGTGTGGCTTTTTTATCTTCTGAATCAGCTTCTTATGTTACTGGAGAAACAATACATGTTAATGGTGGAATGTATATGTCTTGACAAAGAAATAAAATTATTTAATAACAAATTTTAGATAAATCAAAAAAAAAGGAATTAAATGTCAAAAGATGTAGCTGCAACTGTTAAAAAAATAGTAGTCGACCATTTAGGTGTAGACGAACAAAAAGTTACTGATGAGGCAAGTTTTATTGATGATCTTGGAGCAGATAGTTTAGATACTGTAGAATTAGTTATGGCTTTCGAGGAAGAATTCGGTTCAGAAATTTCTGATAACGAAGCTGAAAAAATTCTAACAGTCGGAGATGCGATAAAATTCATTGAAAGTAAGGCCAAGTAATTTAATCAAAGAATAAATTAATGAGCAATTTAAGTAAGCCTCTTATGCTTGTTTTGTCATCTCCTTCTGGCGCTGGAAAAACTACTCTTTCTAAAAAAATTCAACAATCAGATAGTTCTTTTAAAATTTCAGTTTCTCATACAACAAGAAAAGCCCGACCTAATGAAGTAGATGGTGTCGATTATCATTTTGTATCTAAAGATGAATTTAAGGAATTGATAAAGAAAGGTGCATTTTACGAACATTCACAAATTTTTGGAAATTTCTATGGGACTTCAAAATCTTCTGTGAACAAAATTATAAAAGACAAATTTAATGTATTATTTGATATTGATTGGAAAGGTGCACAACAATTAAGCAACTATAAACAATTAAATCTTCTAAAAATATTTATACTACCACCAAGTAAAGACGAATTAGAAAAACGATTAGTTGCTAGAAACCAAGATGATAAAGAGTCAATAAAAAACAGACTTTTAGCTTACTCTCAAGATATAAAACACTCAAATGAATATGATCATGTAATTGTAAATGATAATGTTGATTCTTGCTTCAATTCAATAAAAAAGATAATTTCTAATCGTATAAATATTTAAAAAAAACTAATTAAGTTTTTCGTATAATTCAGTTAGTTTGTAATAGTCCTCGATTGATAATTCTGACGGTCTTGAATTTAATTTCAAATTTAATTTTTTACTTATATCTTGGTATCGATCAAAAATTTTTGATAAAGGTTTGTTAATCATTTTTCTCCTACTAGAAAAAAATATTTGGGTTATCTTTTCTAAATTTTTAATATTGTCAATTTTATAATTAGATTTATTTATTGGTTTAAAAACAATAATTTTTGAGTCTACGGCCGGTTTAGGAAAGAAACAATCTTTAGAGATTTTAAAGCTTTCCATTGTTTCTAATCGAAAATTGGTTAAAATGGAGATCCTTCCATATTCTTTAGAATTAGTTTTAGACAAAATTCTATCAGCAACCTCTTTTTGAAACATAAAAATAATTTTTTTAAAGAATGGTGGCCATTCCTTAATACAAATAAATTTTGCTAAAATTTGAGTAGATATATTATATGGTAAGTTTCCAAAAATAATTGCATCTTTTAAAAAATTTTCTTTAAAAGTGAAATCTAAAATATCTTTATTATGTATTTCAATAAATTTATGATCAATAAATTTGTCCTTTAGTAATTTGTAAAATCTTTGATCTTTTTCAATTAACACAAGTTTTTTCGGTTTCTCTTTGATGATGAATTCTGTTAACTTTCCTGAACCAGGGCCTATTTCAATGATATTTCGATTTTTTAAATTATCTAATCCAATAATTTTTTTTATAATATTATTATCTGATAGGAAATTTTGACCTAAAGATTTCTTAAGTTTTATCATTTTTTTTAATAAATTTAATTGATTCTATCAGGCTTGTTGGGTTAGCTACATTTCTTCCAATAATATCACTTCCGATACCATGATCTGGTGAGATACGTATAAACGGAATACCAATGGTTATATTTATTGCATTAAATTTAAAGAGTGCTTTGAAAGGAGATAAAACTTGATCATGGTACATTCCGACTAAAACGTTGAAACCTTTTTTTTTAAAATTTACAAAAGCAGTATCAGGGGAAAGAGGTCCGTATACTGATATTTTTTTTTTCTTTAATAATTTTATTGCTGGTAATATAATTTTGTTTTCTTCAGACATTTTTCTTAGTTCATCGTTATGGGGATTAAGACCTAATATGCCAATTTTAGGTTTAATTTTTAAATTATTTGAATAAAATTTATTTATAGTTATTAGCTTATCCACAATTTTTTTTTTTGAAATATCTGAAGAAACTTTCTTTAATTGTATATGCGTTGTAATTGGTGCTACTGCCAATTCTTTGTTAAAAATTAACATTACTTCTTTACCTAAAACACCTAATTTTTTTCCTAAAAATTCTGTTATCCCAAATTTTTTATTACCGAATGTTTCTTTTTTATTTATTGGGCAATTTATAAAACCCAAAATTTTTTTTTCTTTTGCCATTTTTATGGCCAAATCTATTGAATCTAAAACGTATTTTATTTTGTTCTTTTTTTTAATCTCAAAAGGTTTTTCAAATTTTACAGGTACGTCTAATATTAATAATTCTTTTTTAAAATTTTGCTTTTTAATGGTATTAATCTTTTTTAATTTAACTCTTATTTTCAGTTTTTTTAGTTGAATTTTTATTAAATCATAACTTCCAATAACAAATACATTTGAATTTTTAAATTCTGACTTCATTTTCCAAGTCTTTGCTATTACCTCTGAATTAATGCTGTAAGGTTCCCCAGCTACGATTCCGATCAAATTTTTCATAGAAAATTAATTTGTGTTACTCTTTCTAAATTAGAGTAATGTGAATTAGAAAACATTTTTAATTTTTTTTCTTTTTCAATTTTTATTATATTGTCTTTTAATTTTTTTACATCTTTTTCGTAAACTTTTTCTCCCATTTTTTTCAAAAAAACAATACTATTTTCTAAAATTATTGGTTTTCCCACTTCATTTGTTTTTAAATCTTTAATGTTTTCTAAAATTTTTCTTGATAATTTTTTTTCATTCATCCAACCTAAACTTCCACCACGTTCTGCAGTTTGTGAAATACTATATTTTTTTGCAGTATTTTCGAAACCTTCCATTTCTATGTTTCTCATAATTTTTTTTATTACTAATTGCATTTCGTTATTTGGGAGATTAATTTCAATTTCTGATAATAAAAAATCTTTTCTCGAGACCATATTTTGTACTGTATTATTTAATATTTCTTCAACTTCCCCCATATTCAAAACTACTTTATTTTTATAAAGCTCAAAAATTAAACTATTCCATTTTAAATCCACTTCATATTTATGTTCTAAATACTTAAAATCTAGGTTATTTAAATTCATAATTTTTTTTAACCCGTCTTCGTTAGTACCAAGATTAATTGATGTCTGACTTATCAGTTTTTTAAGATCGTTTTTGTTAAAATTTTTAATACTATATTTTTTAATTTCAATTTCTTTAATTTTTCTTTTAATCAAAGATTTTGCAGCTACGTTTTTTATTTGTTCTTTATTAGAGTTTTCAATTTTATTATTTGATACTATCGCTATTAATCTCATCTCTTTTACTAAATCTAAATAAGTGATCGGTAGATTACCAACTGTTATAACAATGGAATTACTTATTTTGCTGAAAACGTTAGAAAATTGAAACAAAAAAAAAATAATAAATAAATAATTTAAAATTTTTGCTCTTTTCATTTATTTCACTTTTGGACTTAATATATCGCCTAATGGTACCAATGATATCTGGAACATTAAAGTATCGTTACTCTCAATATCTCTATCATTATAGAATTCTCTTCTAAAAACTAAACCAGCTCTCAAGCAATCATTTAAATAATCATAAGCTAAGCTGTAAAATTCTGTTGATTCAGTTTCAAGGTTTCTTCTTAAGTCAAAATTTAGCTCGCTGCTTTCATCTAATGTTAATTTTATATCTGATTTGACATAATTTGTGCTACCAATGTGGTTGTTTTCTTCGAGATATTTTAGATTAAAGTCAGCATTCCCCATAATTAAAGAAGCTTCAAGATCATTATAATTAATATCATTCAAGTTATGATCGAGAGAAAATTTGCTAGTAAGATTAAAATTATCAGTTAGCTTAATAAAAGCTTGACCAACCATATCAGAAGTTTTTTGGTGTAAAGAACTTCTTAAAGGGATATCATTATTTTCCTCTAAATTATAAACTTGTCCAATTGAAAGTGAGTAATTTTTTTCTCCGGTAATATTATCTTTTAATTCATTATTTGAAAATTCTAAACCTAATGTAACACTAGTGCCCTCTTCAATTACGTCCCCTTGTGAGTTTTTATTTAAAGAAAATAAATTAGAATAAGCTAATTTTAAATCATCATCTTGAATATTTCTCATATGTCCAGGGGCAGTTCTTATTGACATTTTAGGAGTTAAAAAATTTACTTTATTATTCTTACTATCAGTTTTATTTAATGGTAAGCTGGCATTATATGCAATCGCAGCATTAGCTTGGCTTTTTAATCCGTCTGTTTTATATCTCTCAGCATCAGCCTCATAATTTGTTAATTTTAAAATACCTTCAAATTCAGATCGAATACCTTTAAAGTTTCTAAATGGTCTAGATTTCCAATTGAAATCATTAATCCACATTTTTGTTGTTTGGTCCACATCGTAGTTTTTCACATAAGCGTTACTATAAATATCTACAAGACCTAGTTTTTCATCAGCAAAAATATTTCGAGAGTACGTAGCACTCGGTGCAATATACTCATATCTTGTTCTATCAGTTTTCTTTAAATTTTCAAACAAACTTGCTACTAAACCAAATGAATTCTTTTCATCTTGGAATTCATATTTTATATTATTTTCAAGGATACTTTTATCCGCACTTGCAAGTTCAGTGTTAATTTCATGAACCTCTAGATAAGTTGGATTAGAAACTCTCTCGATATCAACTTGTAGATCGTTAATAAAGTCATCATTTTCTGCAAAATTTATATTTAATTTAGCAAATAAGTGTGATCTTGAACCAGGAGATTTGATATTATTTTTCCTCTTATAACCTTCTGTGTAACTTGAATCGACAATTAAATTAGAATTTTTAAAAACTTGTCTATATTCGTTCATAATTAAAACATTTTCGTTGGCATAAAATTTTGGAGTGATGGTCATGTCCCGATCTTTTGACATAGCCCAAAAATATGGAATTGTTGTACCAAAACCTACCATAGAGTTGTCAGTAAATTGTGGCATTAGCAAACCACTTTTTCTCTTAACTGTAGGGTCAGGATGAAAAAATTTAGGAAAGTAAAAAACTGGGAAGTCGTAAATTTTCATCACTGCATTGTGATAATAGATAGTTTTTTTTGGATTATCATGTTCAATTTTTTCTGCCCTGATACTCCATGGACATGATCCATCCTCCCTTATTTTACAAGATGTAAAAACACCTTTTTCAACAATAGTTTTTTCAGATGATATTGTAGCGCTATTTCCGTAAAATCTCGGATCGTTTCTTCTATCATCTTTGAGTAGTTCATCATTTAAAAATGATTTTACATCACTACCAACAATTTTTTTATTCTTTTCATCTACATATATTTCAGAAAATAAATATTTATTACTTCTATTATCCGTTACCTCTATCTCTCCCTTTGAAAGAAACATATTTTTAAGTGTAAGGTAATTAAACATTTGAACATTAATTTCATTACCGGCAACGTCTTTTATTTTTGTACTATTTTCAGAAAAAATAATTTTCTTTTGATCGTCATAAGTAATATCTTGACCCTGTATCACGTATTTTTCTGATGTATAAATCGTAGTTTTTCCAATAGTTTTTAATATTCCATTTAATTTATTGTATTCAGCTTCTTCACTTAAAATAATATTATTAAGGCTGTCTTTAATTTCAACATTTCCTTTTGCGTAAACAATTTTTTTTTCTTTATCTACATCAACTTGTAATGCATCAATATAAAGTTCCTTACTATAAGAATTTGTTGATACAAAACAAAAAAACAATATAAGCAAATATTTAATTAAATTATTTTTCATTTATTTGAATAACTCCAACGGAACATAAAAGAGACAAAATAATAATTGGCGACCATACAGAAAGTAAAAGTGGTATTCTCTCTGTTGCGCCTAAAGCAGTAGAAAAGTTTTTGAAATAAAATATAATCACACATGCAATTATGGACAAAAGTAAGTAGTAAGTATTTTGCCTCGTATCATTTGAATTAAGAGTAAATATCCCAGCTAAGCAAACCATTAGTACTAGGAAGAAGGGTAGTGACATATAAAAATGTTTTTTTTCATTTAATAATTTTGGATTATAACCCCTGCTTATTAAGCTATCCATATTCTTGATTAAATTATAAAAAGAGATTGTGTCTAAATTAGAATAAATAGAATTTAATTTGTCTTTACTAAAAGTTGATGGAAATTCTATTGACTGAAACTCTTTTCTCTTACCATTATTTTTATAATCAAGCATGAAACCATTTTGTACTATCCATGGATTTTGTGAAATATCTGCTTGTTTACTCTCTATTCTTTCAACAAGAGAATTATTTTTATCAAATTTATAAATTGATACATTAATCAAAAGATCACCTTCTAATCTTTGAGATTTAATAATGCTTATATATTTATCCCCTTTTTCTCTTATCCAAATACCATTTGTATTTATCGAAGCGAGATGAGATTTATCAATATCGTATTTTCCTTTTATATCCTCATAATATTTAACCACCACAGAGGTCAAAGGCGTTATAGCAAATAAAGTAATAATTCCCACAAAGACTGCGCTTAAACAAAATAGAAATAAAAAATTCAAATTTGATAATCCAAACGTTTTTAACGATAAAATATCTCTATTATATTTTAATTTTATAAATACCCACATAGATGATAAAAATAAAATAAACGGTAGCATGTTAATTACAACACTTGGAATGATCATTAGCGAAAGTATTGTAGGCAAGCCTATTCCAACATCATAGTTTTTAAAATAATTTATTTCTTCAAATAAATTTAATATAAGTCCTAAGCAACAAAAGATTAAAACTACATTCATGAAGCTTTTAAAAAACTCAAAAACTAAATATCTATTTAAAACAAATTTATCCATCTTTACTTTCTTAAATTCTCAAAATAAAATTTTCTAAATAAAATCAAATATAATAAAGGAACAGAGAGAATTGGAATTAAATAATAAATTAAAGAATAATTTAAAGATTTTCCTGAATACCTAACCAAAATTTCTGCCATTACCAAACTTATAAAAGCAATTCCGAAATAAAAATATTTATACAAATGTTTTCTTTTGCTATCATTTCTTCCTATTAAAAGAAAAGAACATAGTACTGCAACATATGGTATATAAAGCGGCATTCCAAATCTTCGATTAAATTCTGATAAAGCATCTAACTTAGATTTTTTTGCGCAGTTTAACAATTTCTCTTCCATATCTTTTTTGAATAGACATTCCATAAGTATTATTGACGAAGTCTCTTGAAGTTTTGGTTGTGTAATAGATTTAGTTTTCATACCCTGCAAAAGTAAACTTGTTTTTTTAAAATTGATAGATTGAATTTCTTTTGATTTATTTTCCGTTTGGATAACTCCATTCTCCAAAGCTAAATAACTTCTACCTCTTTTTTCGATCTTTCCCTTTTCAGCAAATATAGTTATATTTCCGGAATCTTTAGGACTATCTAGTCCCTTTAATATTTTTTTATCATCTCTTATAAATATGTTTTTCATTAAATCGTTTTCATCCTTTTCCTCCACATATATTGTCAAACCTTCCACAGTATCGTTAAATTGATTTGTTTTTATCATGCTGGAGATGAAATCTAGATTAGAGGATCTAATTAAAGATCTAGAATAATTTAAAACTTCAGGATTGATGAAAGAGGCTAAAGTGATTTGAATAAAAGTTACAACAAAAGAAACACATAAAAAAAAATTTACTACTCTTATTTTATTCAATCCTGCTGTCCATAAAATCATAAACTCACTTTCATCTTCAAGTTTTAAAATCGTAAGAAATAAAGCTAACAAAAAAGACAAAGGTATAAATTTTGTTAGTATTTTAGAAATATTTAACAAAGAGTAACCTAAATATATGGTTACTGCATGGCCATCATCCACTATTAGATCTAAATAATTTACAGCCTGTACAGCCCAAACTATCGCAGTAAAAGTGAATAATACTATGAAAAAATACTTGCTTAATTCCAAAAAAAAGTGCTTATAAATTTTATTGCTCAACATTGCTTTATTTTTTGTATATAATTAAAGCAAGTTTAAACAAATTTCAATCTTGAGTTGACACAATGGTAAATTTTATAAAAAAATTTGATAATAAAGGTCAGAATTTAGGTTTTTATGTCCATTAAATTTAATTATTTAAAAAAAACGGGTAATAACTCTTCAAATCTAGTTTTATTTTGTGATGAGAAGTATAGCACAGGTGGATTAAAAAAATATCTTTCTAATGCCGAATTTTCTTACATCAATGACTTGTTAAAAACAATTGACCAAAAAAAAAATTTATTTATTTTTGAGATTAATTCTAAAAAAAAAATAGTATTAATATCAATTAAAAAAAATTTAAAAACCTCTGACATAGAAAACCTAGGAGCTCAATTTTATAAAAAAATAAACTACGGAAAGAATAGTGAATATTCTATAATTTCTGATAGCTTAATTAAAAAAAACGATAATCTTTTAGGTTATTTTCTTCATGGTTTAAAATTAAAATCTTATGAATTTAAAAAATATAAAACCAAAAAAGATATAAGACTTATCTCAATCAATATTGTAGGTAATAATAAGCCTTCGGCTCAAAATCAATTAAAATTTAAAGCCTTGGAAGAAGGAACTTTTTATGCAAGAGATTTAGTTTCTGAACCAGGGAATATTTTGCATCCAGATGAATATGCCAAAAGATTAAGTTCTCTTAGAAAAGACGGATTAAAAGTAAATATATATGATGAAAAAAAATTAAAGAAACTTGGCATGCATGCTTTACTTGGTGTGGGACAAGGAAGTATCAGAGGATCGTATCTTGTTACAATGGAATGGAATGGAGCAAAAAATAATTCTAAGCCATTAGCATTTGTTGGAAAAGGAGTTTGTTTTGACACCGGGGGATATTCATTAAAACCTGCGAGATTTATGGAAGATATGACTTACGATATGGCAGGATCAGCTACAGTAGTAGGTTTAATGAAAAACTTTGCTTTGAGAAAAGCAAAAATTAATGCAGTTGGTGTTGTGGGGCTCGTAGAAAATATGGTTAGTGGAAACGCTCAACGACCAGGTGATATTGTTAAATCTTATAGCGGAAAAACCATTGAAATCTTAAATACAGATGCGGAAGGAAGATTAGTTTTAGCTGATGCATTAACATTTACTGAAGAAAAATTTAAACCAAAATTTATCGTTGATCTTGCTACATTAACAGGCGCTATCATAGTTTGTCTGGGATCAGAATATGCTGGCCTCTTTTCAAACGATGATAAGTTATCTGAACAGATTTATAATGCAGGTGAAAAAGTTGAGGAAAAAGTATGGAGAATGCCTCTACACAAAAATTATGATAAACTTATGAATTCTAAAAATGCTGATGTTCAAAATATTAATTATGTTGGTGGTGCTGGTTCAACAACAGCTGCACAATTTTTACAAAGATTTATTTTAAATAAAACCCCTTGGGCACATTTAGATATTGCCGGTATGGCTTTTTCAAAATATGGAGGAGCTTTAAACTCAGGGGGCGCAACAGGGTTTGGAGTTAGATTATTAAATCAACTTGTTGAAGAAAATTATGAGTAGCATAGAGCAAACTCTATCTATAATAAAACCGGATGCTGTTGAGAGAAATCTTGCTGAAGATATAAAAAAAAAGTTTCTAGATAATAATTTAAAAATAATTAAATCAAAAAAAATTCAGGTAAATAAGGACGAAGCTTCAGAATTTTACAAAGTACATCAATCAAAACCCTTTTATGATAGATTGTGTAGCTATTTATCATCAGGACCAATTGTTGTTATGATTTTAGAGGGTGTAAACGCTATTGAGGAAAACAGACGGTTAATGGGGGCCACAGACCCCAAAAACGCAGAGGAGGGGACTTTAAGAGAACTATATGGAATTTCAATTGATAAAAATTCAGTACATGGTTCCGACTCGAAAGAAAATGCAAAGAAAGAAATAAATTTTTTTTTCAAAAATTAATTAAAACTATAAATTTTTCTAATTGCAATTGAATAAGCTTTATATTCTTCAGATTGGACTTTTTTCTTTAAAATTTCGACATCGTCATATTTATTAATTAGAACTCTTTTTTTTACAATTGTTTTTCCATTATCTAACTTTTCATTTACATAATGGACAGTACAGCCTGTCATTTTTTCCTTTGCACTTAAAACCCGTTTAAAAGTATTTAATCCCTTAAATTTTGGAAGTAACGATGGGTGTATATTAATTATATTACCATTGAAATTTCTAACAAATGTTTTTGATAAAATTTTCATAAAACCAGCAAGACATAATAGTTTTATTTTTTTATCTCTTAATTCTTTTAATGCATATTTTTCAAATTTTTCTTTATATTTATCTATAACCAAGTATGGAATATTAAATTTTTTTGCATATTTTATTCCTATCGCACTTTTTTTATTCGTGATTATTAAATTAATATTAATAGGAAAATTATAATCTCTTGAGTTTTTTATAATCGACCTTAAGTTAGTTCCGGTTCCAGAAATAAATATACAAGCTCTTCTTTTTTTTACCATTTGATTGTATTTAATAAATTAATTTTTTTGGTCGATTTTGATATATAACCAATTTCGTAAGGACAATATTTCTTATCAAAAAATTTTTTTATTTTAGAGACATTATTCTTATCTGTTATTATACAAAAACCTACTCCACAATTAAATGTTCTTAACATTTCTATATCACTTATATTATTACCTTTGAGCCACTTAAAAATTTTGAGTACCTTAATTTTAGATAAATCTATATTTGCAGTTAAGTTTCCAGGTATAGATCTTATTATATTTTCTAAAATTCCTCCTCCAGTAATATTTGCAGATGAATTAATTAAATTTCTTTCTATAAGACTCAAAATTTCTTTTGTATAAATTTTAGTTGGTTTCAATAACTCTTTTTTTAAATAGGCATCAATTTTATTACTCCTTAAAATTTTTCTTACTAAAGAATAACCATTCGAGTGTAACCCACTTGATGGTACAGCTAATATAACATTATTATTTTTAACTTTATTTTTACCGATAATTTTTTGTTTAGAAATTATTCCAACTACAAAACCGGCAAGATCGAATTTATTTTTTTCATATGTACCTGGCATTTCAGCTGTTTCACCACCAGTCAAAACACAATCAGAAATTTTGCATCCTTTAATTACCCCTTGGATAATTTTTTTCATTTTATTTAATTCTATCTTGCCTGTTGCAATGTAATCTAAAAAAAATAGTGGTTTTGCCCCATGAACAATAATGTCATTAACACACATTGCGACAAGATCTATTCCAATAGTATCGAACTTATTAAATTTGTTAGCTAACTCAAGTTTTGTTCCAACCCCGTCAGTACTTGAAACCAAAACGGGATCTTTTATTTTTAATTGTTTAATATCAAATATTGAGGCAAACCTACCAATGTTACTTCTGCTAAATTTAGTCAGTTTTTTTTTAAAGGCTTGTTGTGAGTATTTTCCGATAAATTTTGTAAATTTATCTGCTGTTTTAATGTTTACACCACTTTTTTTATAACTATTTTTTGTTTTTTTCATGAATAAAATGATAATTAGGTAGTTTATGAAAAAAATATTCTTTTTCTCACTAATAATATTATTTTTTTTTAAAACACAAAATGTTTTCGGTAATAGTGATACTTTTACTGTTGATAATATTGAGGTTGTTAGAACAATAAATGATCAAAACTATAAAAAAATACAATTGGATACCGCATTTAGAAAGGGTTTTGAAAAATTAATTTCAAATATAGTTAAAAGTGAAGATCAAAAGGAGTTATTTAGTACTGAACTAAAAACAATCAAACTTTTATTATCCAATTATAGAATTCTTGAAGAAAGCGTTATAGATAATGAAAGTCGATTAATAATTGATATTTCTTTTAATAGAAATTTAATGAGTCAATTTTTATTTAAAAAAAATATATCCTATGCCGAAATAAAAAAGCTTGAAATAATTTTTTATCCAATTGTAATTTCAAATTCAGAATTAAGACTTTTTTCAAAAAATAAATTCTTTCAAGAATGGAATGATAATCAGGACTTTGAAAATATAGATTTTATTTTACCTGTAGAAAATGTTGACGATATAGATTTTATAAAAAAAAATCTGTCACAACTAGAGGAAATAAATCTTAAGCGGATTGTAGATAACTATGAAATTAAAAATAATGCTATAATGATTTTGAGATATGATAATAAAAAAATAAATGCTTTTATGAAAACCAACATAGAAGGCATTAAAAAAGCTAAAAAAATTAACTTTGATATCGAAGATTTACAAAATAAAGATGTTAGAAAAAATATAATAAAAAAAACCAAATATTACATCAACGAATTATGGAAGGATGAAAACTTAATAGATATTTCAGTTCCGTCATATTTGGTCGTAAATACAAAAATTAAAAATTCAAGCTCTCTAGATAAAATATTTAATGCTATTAAAAATATAAGTTTAATTGATAATTATGTTGTTCAAGAGTTAAATAATAATTCAGCAAAAATAAAAATTAAATTTTTTGGAAAAATTCAAAATTTACAAAACAGTTTTGAAGCAAACGGTATTAATTTTACAATTATAAATGACGAATGGAATTTAAATCTAAAGAGTTAAAATGTCTGAGCAATTAATATTTAATTTTCCTTTTAAGAAGAGTTACTCTAGCCAAGATTTTTATGTTGCTAGCAACAATTTTAACGCTTTCAAATTAATTGAAAGTTGGCCTAAATGGACTAGTAGATTTGTAAATATTTTTGGGCCTAAAGGTTGTGGAAAAACTCATTTAGCAAACATTTTAATGAGTAAAATTCAGTGTATAATGATTTCTTCAAAAAAAGTTAACGATGAGATTTTAAACAAGTTTAAAACTAAAGAATGTTTAATAATTGATGATTTTAATAATAATATTGAAGAAAAATTGCTATACTCTATAATTAATGCAGCTGTTCAAGACAATAAATATTTAATTATAAGCTCGTCTGTTTCTTTAAAAAAGTTTAAGATTAAATTAAACGATTTAAGTTCAAGATTAACAAGTTTTGTGGAAATTGGTATTGATTTACCAACAGATGATTTAATTAGAGTTATATTGACAAAAAGTTTTTCTGATAAACAAATTAAAATTAGTAAAAAAAATATTGAATATATATTAAAAAATATTGATAGATCTTATGAAAAAATCAATTTATTTGCTAACTCTATTGACAAAATGTCTTTGGCGAAAGCTAAACCAATTAATTTAAACTTAATTAAAAAAACTTTAGGAGAGTTTAATTAATAATATGTCAAAGTATAGAACACATAATTGCTCAGAACTCACTGAAAAAGATGTAGGAAAAAAAATAAAACTTTCTGGATGGTTACACAGAAAAAGAGATCACGGGAATTTACTTTTTATTGATTTAAGGGATCATTTTGGAATTACACAATGTGTTATTGAAAACAAAGATAAAAATTTTAAAGTTTTAGAAAAATTAAAACCTGAATCAGTTATAATTATTCAAGGCAATGTTGCTAAAAGATCCTCGGATACACAAAACAAGGATTTAAAAACAGGAATGATAGAGGTAAAAATTACAAACTTTGAAATCCTTTCATCATCAAAAGAATTACCTATGCCAGTATTTGGTGAACAAGATTATCCAGAGGATATTAGACTTAAATATAGATTCATTGATTTAAGAAGAAATGAAATGCATGAAAATATTAAGCTTAGATCAGATATATTATCTTATTTAAGAGCTGAAATGGTAAAAAATAATTTTTTAGAATTTCAAACACCTATTCTAACAGCCTCTAGTCCTGAAGGTGCAAGAGACTTCCTGGTTCCAAGTCGCGTTCATCCAGGAAAATTCTACGCTTTACCCCAAGCTCCTCAGCAATTCAAACAAATGATTATGATCTCGGGTTTTGATAGATACTTTCAAATAGCCCCATGTTTTAGAGATGAGGATGGTAGAGCAGATCGAAGTCCTGGGGAACATTATCAATTAGATTTAGAGATGTCATTTGTAGAGCAAGAAGATATATTTAAAATTGTTGAGCCAATTTTTTATGATCTTTTTACAAAATTTGGAAAAGATAAAAAAATTAACAAATTTCCATTTCCTAGAATTAAATATCATGACGCTCTTGAAAAGTATGGAACAGATAAACCGGATTTACGAAACCCTATAGAGATTATAAATGTTACAAAAATATTTAAGTCCGATGAAGTTAAACTAAAAATTTTTAAAGAAATAATAGAAAAAAAAGGTATTGTTAAAGCTATTCCCGTAAAAAATACTCTTTCAAAACCACGGAGTTTTTTTGATAACTTAAATAACTGGGCTATATCAGAAGGTGCGAGCGGATTAGCTTATATAAATTTTGAAAAAAATAATAATAAAATTGCCGGAAAAGGACCAATAGCTAAATTTTTTTCTGAAAAAGCAATTTTGGAACTCCTTAAGATTTGCGATATTAATGAGAAAGATTCTGTATTTTTTGTATGCAATCAAGCTTCTGAAGCTATTAAATTTTCAGGAGTTGTAAGGCAAAAAATTGCTGAAGAACTTGATCTTATTGATAAAAAGAAGTTCACTTTTTGCTGGATTGTTGATTATCCAATGTATAGTTATGACGATAAAGAGAAAAAAATTGACTTCAGTCACAATCCTTTTTCTATGCCACAAATTGATATGAAGGATTTTGATAAAACTGATCCTCTAGAAATTTTAGCATACCAATACGATTTAGTATGTAATGGTTACGAATTATCATCTGGGGCCATAAGAAATCATATTCCTGAATATTTGTTTAAAGTTTTTAGTAAAGTAGGTTATTCCAAAAACCAAGTTGAGAAAAATTTTTCAGGCATGATAAAAGCCCTTTCTTATGGGGCACCACCTCACGGGGGCATGGCACCAGGAATAGACAGAATAGTGATGCTGCTTGCAGAGCAAAAAAACATAAGAGAGGTAACAGTTTTTCCGTTAACGCAAAATGCACAAGACCTTTTAATGAATGCACCTTCAGAAGTAAGCGAAAAACAATTGAAAGAACTTAATATAAAAACAACAAATAAAAAAAATTAGGTTTTACTTTTTAAATTAATTCGAACATCCGATAAATCAACTAGCTTTTCTTCATAATTGCTTCTTACAAAACCTTTGCTAGTAATATTTTTAACGATTTTTAAAAATTGGTCATCTTTACCATCGTCTTTTTCGATTGTTTTGTTGTTAATACTTGGAGTATGAGCTAATTCTTCTTTTCCAAGGTAGGATACCGCCAACTCTCTAAAAATGTAGTCTAGAATAGATGTAGCACTTAAAATTCTGTCATTTCCGTAAACTTTTCCTGATGGCTCAAACTTTGTTTCTAAAAATGCATCCACAAATTCTTCAAGTGGAACTCCGTATTGCAGTCCTAATGAAATAGCAATAGCAAAATTGTTCATTAAAGATTTAACCAATTCACCCTCTTTATTAGTATCAATAAATATTTCACCAATTTTTCCGTCATCATATTCGCCAGTATGTAGGTAAATTTTATGATCTCCAACCGTAGCTTTTTGTATATATCCCTTTCTTCTATCTGGCATCTGAAACCTTTTTCCAAGCACCTTTGTTTTGCTTAATTCTTTATGTTTTAAATTTTCTTTTAAATTTTCACCAATTGTTCCGATACCTTTATAGTTTGGTTTGTGGTCAATTCTTGTTTTATTTTGAATTTCAACTTTTTTAGCATTCTTGTGATCACCTGCTTTTTTAGTTTTTCTGTTGTTTACTGTCACATCTATTATTTCAACTTTACCATCATTCCTATTATCTATATCTGATAAAATTTTTTCGTTTAGTTCATCAATTTCATGTAATATTTTAAATGTGCATGTGTAATATGTTTCTACTAAAAATTTTGACATAATTTTTCCTCAATGTTTGTTGAAAGTTCTAGCTTTTAAGATATATACAATATTTTACTTGTGTCCATGTTATTATGATACAATTATAACTTGTGTGGATTTAAAACTTTAACATATGATAAAGCAAATTTTTACCTGGTGGAATTCTCAAACTTTAGGAACTTTTTTGCACACAATTTTTTTTGGAAAATTGATGGGCAGAGATGAATTTGGAAACAAATATTACCAAAATAAAAAAGGTAAAAGATGGGTAATTTACAATGGAGAAATTAATGCATCTAAAATAACCTCTGATTGGTTTTCTTGGATTCATCATATTTCAAATACTGTCCCAAACGAAAAAACAATAAACAAATATTCATGGCAGAAGCCGCACAAAGATAACAAAACTGGCACTAAAGATGCATATAAACCAAACGAAATAACTAAAAAAGGTAAGGATTTTAAAAAATATGAGAATTGGAAACCGTAGTATAGTTTTTTACACCTTTTTATTCTTCTTCAGCTTTGTATTTTTGAATGCACAGGAAAAAATTAATTTGCAAGATTTACAACCAACATTTGAAGAAGAACAAGAATTAACAGAAACAAACAAAAATGACGAATCATATAAAATTAAATCAAAAGGAAAAAAAACCAAAACATCAAACCAAACTGTTGCAAAGTTGAGAGCTCTAGATAAAATTACCGCTAGAACTTCAGACATCGATGTTATTATAGGAAAAAAAAGAAATTTTGGATATTTGGAAATTTTAGTAAAACAATGCAAACAATCTCAAGAAAAAGAAAATGAAGGCGTCGTCGCATATTTGCAAGTCAAAGATCTTTCAGAAAAAAAAGATGACAAAGTTTTCGTTTTTAATGGATGGACATTTTCTTCAAGCCCCACAATAAAAACATTCGATCACCCTGTTTATGATTTATGGGTTAAAGATTGTGAAAATATATAAAAAATGAAATATTCAGATATAACAAAACTCAAAATCTTGGCTCAAGATAAAATATCTAGATCAGCAAATCCAGCAATAGTAAGAAATTCCACGGTTTTTTTTAAAAGCATGCAGGAGCTTTTAGATAAAGAAAAAATAGTAAAGAAGGGATCTAAAGTTAATTTTTATGAATATGGTAGGGCAGGTAGCCAAACAACAATTGCTCTTCAAAATTTTATTACAGAATTAGAGTTAGCGCATGCTACATTTTTAACATCAACAGGCTTTAGTGCAGTTGCTTTAGCAATTATGAGTATGTGTAGGCCTGGAGATGAAATTATAGTTACGGACTCCGTATATGCGCCAACACGAATGATAACATCAAATTTATTAAAACAATTTAACGTTAAAACACATTTTTATAACCCTACAAGTCTCAAAACTCTTGAGAGTAAAATAAATAACAAAACTAAAATGATATTTGTAGAAAATCCAGGTAGTAATACTTTTGAGTTTCAGGATCTTTCTAAAATAATCAAATTAGCAAAAAAGAGGAAAATTATCACAGCAATTGATAATACTTGGGGGACTCCTTTTTTTATAAAACCTCTCAAATTAGGATTTGATATGTCAATTTCATCTGGAACCAAATATTTTTCAGGACACTCCGATGTTATGTTAGGAAGTTTGTCGGTTAATAAGAAAGTTTACGAAAAAGTAAGATTTTGTAATAAGCTTTTGGGTTTCAGGGCGTCACCAGATGACTCATATTTAGTTCTTAGAGGCTTAAGAACACTGGATATTAGACTTAAAAAGCATGAGGAAAGTACGAAAAAAATTATTAATTTTTTAAAAAAAGAAAATAAAATAAAAGAAATTCTTTATCCTTACAAAAAAGGGACAGAAAATTATGAAAATTGGAAGAGGTATTATTCAGGCTCAACTGGTCTATTTTCAGTTTTTATTTATAGCAGAAACAGAAATTCCATTTTAAAATTTATTGATTCATTAAAACTATTTGGTATTGGCCAAAGCTGGGGAGGTTTTGAAAGTTTAGTGCTTTATCAAAGTTATAATATTCAGAGAGTGTATAAAAAGTATATTAAAACAAATCATCATATAGTAAGATTCCACATAGGTTTAGAAGACCCAAATGAACTAATTGCAGATCTAAAACAGGCTTTAAAAAAAATTAAATGAAAAATAAATTTTTTCCAAACAGGATCGCATTAATTACTTTGATTGCTGCATGTTTTGTGGTCAACGTTTCAATGGGTGTTAGACAAACATTTGGTCTATTTTCAAATAATTTTGAAGTGGATTGTGGAATTTCAAATACAGAATTTGGTTTAGCAGTCGCTTTACATTCTTTAGTTTGGGGTATTTTCACACCAATATTTGGAAGATTTGCTGATCAGCATGGAGGAAGTAAAATAGTAATATTAGGTCTAGTTTGTTATGCGATAGGAATTTTTTCTTTAGGCAACAATCTTAATACAGGATTATGGTTTCAACTTAATCTAGGACTATTAGTCGGAATTGGGTTAGGAGCATGCTCCGGACCAATGTTAGCACCTTTGGCAACAAAACATTTTCCTAATGAGAATAGAAGCAAAGCTGCAGGATATGTCACTGCATTTGGTGGTCTTGGAATGTTCATGTTTCCAGCTTTATCAAATTTTTTAATTACAGATTCTGGATGGCAAAATACTTTCACAATATTTTCTATTATATTAGTTTTAATGTGCATTCCTGCATTTTTTTTAAGAAACCCCGAAAATCAAGAAAATAAAATTCTTTTAAAAAAAGATGAACAGAGCAAAAGTGCTTTTCAAGTTTTGAAACAATCATTGAAACACAAGGGTTTCAGATTATTAATATTAGGTTTTTTTGTTTGCGGTTTCCAAATTACTTTGGTCGCAACCCATGTTCCAAGATATGTTCAAGATAAAGGATTAGAGGACTGGACAGGTTTTGCAATTTTATCACTAATTGGTCTTTTCAATATTATTGGTGTTTTAATAATGGGTTATCTTGGAGATAAGTATAGTAAAAAAATTCTTTTAAGTGGACTATATTTTTTTAGAGCTATATCCATCGGTTTATTTATATTTTTACCTCCATCTGAAATTTCAGCAATTGCATTTGGTGTAACATTCGGACTTTTATGGTTAGCAACTGTTCCAGCAACAAATGGAATTGTTGCACAGATTTTTGGAACCAAAAATATATCTATGTTATTTGGAATTGTTTTTTTAAATCACCAAATAGGATCATTTCTTGGGGCTTATTTAGGAGGAGTTTTCTATGATACGTTTGGAAACTTTGATTATGCATGGTACTTAGCAATTTTATTATCCTTGGTTGCTACTTTACTCCACCTCCCAATTGATGAAAAACCAATTAGACAAGAAGCAACAATCTAAAGTTGTAGACTATTTTTTAATTGTTTAATTTTAAATTTTATTTAAAGTAATCGTTGGAGGAAAAAATATGTTTTCAAAACAACTAAATAAAAAATTAGATAAATATCATTTACTAAATCACCCATTCTATAAATCTTGGAATGATGGAAAATTAACTAGAGAAATTATTAAGGATTATGCTGAACAATACTATCAGCATGTGAAAGCCTTTCCGCGTTATATCAGTGCAACGCATTCAATATGTGAGGACATTGAAAAAAGAAAAATTCTTTTAGAAAATCTTCAAGATGAAGAAAACCCAAATGCTGATCATCCAAAACTTTGGAAAAATTTTGCTCTTGCAATGGGCGCTGATGAGAAAAATATTGAAGATGTGAAAAGAGAATGGTTTACCAATGACATGATCGAAAATTTTTTCTATCAAGCTAGAAAATCATATGCAGAAGGATTAGCCTCTTTATATACCTATGAAAGACAAATCCCAGAGATAGCAGAGACTAAAATTAGAGGACTTAAAAAATTTTATGGTGTAACTTCAAAAGAAGGCTTAGAATTTTTTGAAGCACATAAGGCTGCTGATGTAATTCATAGAAAAGAGTGCGAAAAACTTTTAGATAGTTTAACCGAAGAAGAAAAAGCTAAAGCAGAGCAGGCATCTATGTTAACTGCAAGATATCTTTGGAATTTCTTAAGCGGTATGTCCAGTAAGCACAAAATAAGAGTAGCAGCTTAATAAAATTTGAAAGTTTTTAAGCAATAATATAATAAAGGAGTTAATGGAAAAAATTAGCTCCAATAGAAGCTTCGGTTTGCTTTTTTTTATTGTCTTTGCTTTAATCGCTTTATGGCCGTTAATGTCTGGAGGTCAATTAAGAATTTGGCCCGTCCCAATCTCTATGATTTTTTTAGTACTAGGTTTGCTAAATTCCAGATTATTAAGCCCGTTAAATTCAATCTGGGTAAAACTTGGTGAGCTTTTAGGAAAAATAATTGCGCCTATAGTTATGGCAATAATTTACTTTACGATTTTAACACCCATTGGTTTATTAATGCGTATTATAGGAAAAGATTTATTAAATATAAAATTTTCAAAAAATAAATCATATTGGACCAAAAGAGAAAAAAATGTTGGCTCAATGAAAAGGCAGTTTTAATAATGATGAGCTTTGTAAAAGAATTTTGGGAATTCTTGGCAGAAAGAAAAAAATATTGGTTATTACCAATTATAATTGTGCTTGCGCTTTTTGGTGTGTTAATTGTATTGAGCCAAGGGTCTGCTGTAGCACCATTTATTTATACAATTTTTTAAGTGACATCAATTTTAGGTATTTCAGCTTTTTATCACGACAGCGCCGCAGCTCTGATTATTGATGGTAAAATTATTTCAGCAGCTCAAGAAGAAAGGTTTTCAAGAAAAAAACACGATGCGAGGTATCCTCATAACGCTGTTGAGTTTGTATTAAATTTTTCAAAAAAAAAATTAAGTGATATTGACCACATAGTATTTTTCGAAAAGCCATTTTTAAAATTTGAAAGATTACTTGAAACATATTTAGCATTTGCCCCAAAAGGTTTTGCCTCATTTTCAATGGCTATGCCAATTTGGTTGAGAGAGAAGCTTTTCCAAAAAAAATTCTTATTTGACAAACTTAAAAATCATGACAAAAATTTTAATGATATAAACAAAATTAATTTTTCTGAACACCATTTTAGTCATGCAGCTAGTGCATTTTATCCATCCCCATTTAATGAATCTATCATATTAACACTTGATGGAGTGGGCGAGTGGGCAACAACAACAGTAGCTATAGGAAAAGAAAATAAAATTAAAATGTTAAAAGAAATTCATTTTCCACACTCAATTGGATTATTATATTCAGCGTTTACTTATTATATAGGTTTTAAAGTTAATAGTGGAGAGTATAAAGTCATGGGTTTAGCTCCTTATGGCAAACCCAAATATAAAGATCTTATTTTAAAAGAATTATTGGATTTGAAGGAAGATGGATCATTTAGATTGAATATGAAATATTTTAATTTTGCTACTGGACTTACTATGACAAATGATAATTTTTCAAAATTATTTGGTCAAAATGTTAGAAACCCGGAGAATCATTTGCTTACACAATTCCATATGGATATTGCCTCTTCAATACAAGCAGTTACTGAAGAAATTGTTTTAAGATTGGCTATATCAATTTATAAAGAAACAAAAATTAAAAATTTGTGTATGGCTGGTGGAGTTGCTCTAAATTGTGTAGCAAATGGGAAAATTTTGAAGAAAAATATTTTTGATAACATATGGTTGCAACCAGCTGCTGGTGATGCAGGAGGGTCTTTAGGATCAGCTTTAGCCTTTTGGTACCAAGAACTTGGAAATAAAAGAGAGGTTACATCAAGCGGTGACTGCATGAAGGGTTCTTATCTTGGACCATCGTTTAATGACAAGGAAATTGAAAATACTCTTAAATCGTTAGGTGCAAATTATGAAATTTTGAGTGAGGAAAATTTGATTAATACTGTTGCAAACCAATTAAAAAATGAAAAAACTATTGGATGGTTTCAAGGACGTATGGAATTTGGTCCAAGAGCATTAGGTTCAAGATCTATAATAGCTGACCCTAGATCTGAAAAAATGCAAAAAGAACTAAACATAAAAGTAAAATTTAGAGAAAGCTTTAGACCATTTGCGCCGTCTGTTTTAAGAGAAGACGTTAATGATTGGTTTGACCTAAATTGTGATAGTCCTTATATGCTTTTAGTAGCTGATGTAAAAAAAGATATTCAAATACCTATGAGCATAAAAGATCAAAACCTCTTTGGTATTGACAAACTCAATGTTAAAAGATCATCAATTCCTGCTGTTACTCATGTCGATTATTCAGCACGAATACAGACCGTTCACGAAAAAACTAATCCAAAATATTATAAACTTTTGAAAAAATTTAAAGAGATCACAGGATATCCATTATTAGTTAACACCTCGTTTAATGTGAGAGGTGAGCCTATTGTTTGTTCAATTGAAGACTCCTTTAAATGTTTTATGGGTACAAACTTGGATATTTTAGTATGTGAAAATTATATTCTATATAAAAATCAACAAAACAAAGATCTATTAATTAATTATAAAAATAGTTTTGAAAAGGATTAATTTAATTTCAAAACAGTTGCCGGATCTAATCTTATTCCAAACCAATTAAGTCTAATATCTAGATGGGGCCCAGTTGATCTACCGGTCGAGCCTACTGTACCAATTATATCACCGCGTTTAACCTCCTGGCCTTTCACTACATTTATTTTCTGCATATGCATATAAAGAGTTGAGATACCGTGTCCATGGTCAAATATTAATGTTCCTCCAGTATAAAACAAATCTCGTTCCACAAGTGTTGCTTTTCCATCTAACATCGCTCTAATTTTTGTTCCTTCTTTAGCAGCAAAGTCAATTCCATAATGAGGCCATTTAGGTTTTCCATTTAATATTCTTTGACTACCGTAAACTCCGGTTACTATTGAATTTTTTAAAGGTTTTATAAATTTATTCTTAAAAAAAGTTAAATCACTATTTATATCCCTTGCACTAGCAATCAGCCTATTTTCTTTTTTAATTCTTTCGTAAACTTCTTTTGGTGGAGTAACCTTTTTCTCTGGTAACCCATCTATTCTTTGAATTTGATACTTTCTTTTTTGAATCTTTTTAACAATTTTAGTTTTTTTACCTCCTTTGAGCGAAGTAATAACAACATCATATTTTCTATCTCTACCAATACCAAAAACGAAGAAACCATCTTTCGTTACTTTTACCCTCTTTTTGTCGACCCAAATTTCAGTTTTAGGTTGTGTCTTTCCAATTATGAAATGTCCTTGAACAAATTTTCCATCAAAACTTAAAGCAAAAGCAGAGGAAGGTATTAGAACTAGAAGTAAAAAAACAATTCTTAACATTGTTTTAATTATGAAGTTATTGTACTTTATAGTAAACAAAATTCGAAAGGAAATAAAATGGGTAAATTTTATACAATGGGCTGTTATACTGCCAAAGGTCTAGAAGGTTTTGTAAAAAATCCTTCAACAAATAGAAAAGCAGCTACCCAGGCTTTAGTTGAAACGGGTGGTGCTAAAATGATAGATTACTCTCTTTTGAGAGGCGCATTTGATTTCATTGCTGTTTTAGAAGGGACTTTTGAACAAATGGCTGCCGCAAAGATGGTTGCTGTATCTAGCGGAACTGTTGAAAATTTTACAATACTTGAATCAGCAGATTTGAATAAAATTGCTGATACTGCTAACAAAATGTCATCTACTTATAAAGCTCCAGGAAAATAATTTTTATGGCAAGCGAAAATAGAAGTGGAATTCCAAACTCATTACATGAGCACTGGATGCCTTTTACCTCTAATAAAAGTTTTAAAAAAGACCCAAGATTAATCACTGAGGCAAAAGGTGTTTATATAAAAGATCATAAAGGCGGAACCCAAATTGATGCTAGTTCTGGACTTTTTTGTAATCCCCTTGGTCATGGTAGAAAAGAAATTATAAACGCAATAACAAAACAACTTGAAACCTTGGATTATGTTCAGCCTTTTCAACAAGGGTTTGGAGGATCTTTTGAACTTGCGACTAGGATTGCAAAACACACCCCAGGAAATTTAAATCAAATTTTTTATACAATTTGTGGCTCAACAGCAGTGGAAACAGCTTTAAAAATATGTATCGCTTATCATAAAGCCCGTGGACATGGCCAAAGGTTTAGATTTGTTGGAAGAGAAAGAGCTTACCATGGGATGAATATCGGCGCAACTTCCGTTGGAGGTATGATAAACAATGTAAAAACATTTGCAAGTATCCTTATGCCTGGCGTTGTTCATATGAGACATACTCATTTGCCAGAACATAAATTTGTAAAAGGACAGCCAGAAACTGGAAAAGAGTTAGCAGATGATCTTGAAAGAATTGCAATGAATTTTGGATCAGAAAATATCGCAGCTTGTATTGTTGAACCAATATCTGGATCAACAGGAACATTAGTTCCTCCAAAAGGTTATTTAAATAGACTAAGAGAAATTTGTGATAAGCATGATATACTTTTAATTTTTGATGAGGTAATTACTGGATGGGGAAGAACAGGATCCTCTTTTGCTGCTAAAGAATATGGGGTCACACCTGATTTAATGACAATGGCCAAAGCAACTACAAACGGCATTGTACCAATGGGTGTCGTAGCAGTTAAGGAAGAAATTTATGATACCATCGTGAATGCTTCTCCAGATGGAGTTATTGAATTATTTCATGGTTATACTTATTCAGGAATACCTGTAGCCGTAGCAGCAGCACTCGCAGTGCAAGATATATTTGAAAAGGATGATATTTTTAATAGAGCCAAAAATTTATCATCTTATTTTTTAGACGGTTTATTTTCACTTAAAGATATTGATTGTGTTGAAAATATTAGAGGATATGGATTAATGGGAGGTATCGATATTATTAAATCAGATAGACCTGGCAAAGCAGGATTTCAAACGTACAAAAAATGTTATGAAGCAGGTGTTAATTTTAAAGCAACCGGAGATTGTCTAATTATAGCACCTCCATTTATTTGTGAAAAAAAGCACATAGATGAAATAATTGACAAATTACGAAAAGGTATTACGGCATACTCGAAATCTTTGTAGCGAATTATGTCAACCCATTATGGTCGATAAGAAGGGTTAAATTTACCCATTTTGTAACTAGAACAATTTTAAATTACTCAAATATGTGTTTAGATACAAGCATGAGAGATGAGGAAAAACTATCAGCAACTTTAAGTGAAAATTCTATAAATCATTCATCAAAAGTTGATTTAAATAACTTGATGAAAAAACTTAAAGAAGAAGAAAAATTAACTAAAAGAAACAATTTAGTAATATCCGCTGCAGCATTATCAGCAGTTGCTGTTTTTGGAATTATAATGACCTTGTAAAAAGGTTTATCTAAATAGTCCCTTCATTACCACTGAAGAGAAATCACTTAATATTGAAACTTTTTGTTTAAACCAATCCCCTTCTAACAACGGATTGAGAGTTGATTGATTTAGCTTCAGAAAATATCTTTTTGATTGTTCATCTTTATCTAAAATCTTCATTTTAACAAATTTATCTAATTTTCTTATACAGGTTGCTCTAGGAATACCAGTAACTTCAGATACAGATGTGGCACTAATATTTGCATCTTTAATACTCATATTTTTATAAAGTTTTTGGGGCAAATAACCGTTTTCTGATTTTTTATTCATGTAATGCACTGTTTGTATTATTGTTTGCAATCCTATCAAAAGCATTTCTAGATCATTTAATTTTTCTTGCCAAAATTTAATATATTGAAGCTGAACAGATAAATAATGATACCAGTAAAAAGAATAATTATTTTTTATTTCTTTTTCGATTTTAACTAGAGGAACTGCTGATTGTAATAATTTTGTTTGTTCCAAAATAAATTTAGATAGTGAATTAATTTGTTCACCAATTATATTCAAGTAAGTTTCTTTGTGTTCAGATGCTGGTTCCCAAAAGAGTCTATTTTTGTCTTCTTTTTTCAAATGTTTTTTTTTGATTAATGATAATATTTTTCTTCTAGTTGTCTCTTTAGGTAAACCAGTCTCTTTTGATACTAAAATAATTTTCTTTTTTCCTTGTCTAATGTCCCTATGGTTTTTCCAAAACATATCTAGAGAAAGATCAAAATTTAAATCATTTTCTCTTTTTCTTAAAATTTCAAGGTGCAAATCTCTAGCAAAATATATCACAATGTTTCCACCTTCTAAATCACCATAGCGCTTGTAAACACCTGAAAGAAATGAACTTTCCATTTCGTAAAAAGTTGGCATAAGTCTATTAAAATTTTCCCTTAAAATTTTTTCAATATTATTCTTTTCGAATTTTTTAAGGCGATCCATTTTTATAGCTAATCTATATTGTTCATTTTGGGTTAATAAAAACAATTTTGTAAACTAAAGTCAACAGTGAAAAGAAAGTATTTATTTACTTTTGAGAATAAACTATTAAAAGTAATTTAATTAATAATTTAAGGCGGGGTAGCTCAGTTGGTTAGAGCACAGGACTCATAAGCCTGGGGTCGGTGGTTCGAATCCACTCCCCGCTACCAAATAATTCAAATGTTATTTTTTATATTTTTTAAATCTTCAGTTACCATGTTTTTAACTAATTCTTTAAATTTAATTTTTGGTTTCCACTTCAATATTTTTCTAGCTTTAGAATAATCAGCTAAAAGAGTATCAACTTCTGATGGTCTAATTAGATTTTTATCAACTTTAACATAATCTTTATAATTCATTCCTGCTAATGAAAAAGCTAATTTTGCAAATTCTTTCACAGAGTGTTGTTCTCCAGTGCCTATTACAAAATCATTTGGTTTTTTTTGTTGAAGCATTAACCACATTACTTCAACATAGTCTTTTGCGTGACCCCAATCCCTTAATGATTTAAGATTGCCCAATCTCAGCTCTTTTTGCAAACCATATTTTATTCTAGCTACAGCATGAGTTATTTTTCTAGTGACAAATTCATAACCTCTTCTCGGAGACTCATGATTAAAAAGAATACCGGTACAACAGAATAAATTGTATGCCTCTCTATAGTTTCTAGTAAGATCAAAACCTGCTACTTTTGAAATGCCATAACCTGATCTTGGATGAAATTTAGTATTTTCATTTTGAGGTACTTGTTCCGCTTTACCGAACATTTCTGAAGATCCAGCAAAATAAAATTTGGTTTTCGGCGAGAAATCCTTAATAGCAGAAAGGACATAGTGTGTGCCATTAATGTTTGTATTAATAGTAGAGAATTCATCATCAAAAGAATAAGCTACATAGCTAAGTGCTCCTAAATGGTAAATCTCATCAGGCTTAATTTTTTGTATAACCCGCACTAATGAAGAATAACTTTCAACCGAAGAATTATGCAATTTGATTTTTTTTAAAATATGCTTAATTCTCCAAAGTCTATGAGTTGGATCTTCTGACGCAACCCTTCTTACTATTCCGTGAACTTTATATTTTTTTTTTAATAAAAACTCGGCTAAATACGATCCATCCTGACCTGTGATACCTGTTATTAGTGCTGTTTTTGCCATAACTAAATTTATACAAATTTAATAAACTATATTTTAGAACTAAACAATCTTAAATAATATTCCCAACCTGAAGTAATTTGCTTACAAGATATTTAAGAGTATTTTCATTAATTTTGTGCGGGTGAAGACCAATAAAAAAACCTCTGTCTTCAATTTCTTGTGCATTTTTAAACTTTTTTTTATTTTCATTCAAACCGTATAATTTGATAGATGGTTGGTTTAAAAAATTACCACTTATAATCGGTCTAGTTTCAATCCCATTTTTGTTAAGATACGACAAAAATTTCTTTTTATTTTTCAAATAATTTTTATTGATTAAAATTGGCAAACCAAACCAACTAGGTTTAAGTTTTTTTATTGGATCTAAAAAAGTAAATTGTTCTGACCATAACAATGATTTTTTAAGTGAATTTATAATTCTGTTCCTATTGTCTGATCTAATTTTATTCATTCTGTTTAATCGTTTAAACTGGCTTAAACCTATGGCTGCAGTTAAGTCTAGTGGTCTTAAATTAAATCCTGAATTTACGAAATTAAAATTTCTATTATTTTTTTTAAAAAGACCTCTATCCCATCCGTGGGCTCTTAATGCATGAATAATTTTGTAGTCCTCAATATTATTACAAACAACCATACCACCTTCACCAGCAGTCATTTGATGTGAAACATAGAAAGAATAAGTTCCATACTTTCCAAAAGTTCCTAGGTACTTATTGTTATAAACTGATCCTAAAGATTCACACGTGTCTTCAATTAATGTTATTTTTTTTTTATTAACAATTTTCAATAGTTTATTCATATTTGTACAATTGCCTAAAATATGAACTGCTAAAACTGCTTTTGTTCTGCTATTAATTTTTTTTTGTAAATCTTCTAGGTTTAAATTGAATGTACTTAAATCTACGTCTATAAAAACTGGTTTTAAGCCCGATTGAACTATAGGCCATAGAGAAGTCGACCAACATATTGCTGGTAAAATACATTCATCATTTTTTTTAATTTTTTTTTTATTTTTAGGATTAACCAATCCAAAAAGAGCTAACAAATTTGCTGATGATCCAGAATTAACCATCAAGGCATATTTTACTCCTAAAAATTTTGCAAATTGACTTTCAAATTCTGATGTTATTTTTGACATTGTTATTCTTCCTCCAATCAAAGTTTCAGCTCCTTTGATAATATCAGAGGTTTCAAATGGGGTACTAGTTAAGGGATAATTATTAATTTTATTTTTATCGTTTGAGTACTTGTTAATAATTTTCTCCAGAAATTTTTTGTCGGTACTTTTCATTAGGTAATTTTTTTATATTTTTTATCAAAGTAACTACATTGATTTTCAAAGTGGTTTTGAAAATAAAAATCAAATGCATCATCTCCATGTGGATAAGCAGCTGGAAAGTCAGGACATGCCTCAAGTATTCTGGGCACCTTAATTCCCTCTGCAATAGAGTGCCCTATCGATGAGTTTCCAATAAAAAATCTACAAGATTTGATAATCATTGCCATTTCGTAAAGATCCTTACAGTTGTAAAATTCTAAATTTTTTATATCTTTTTTAAGATCTTCGTATTCTTTCATAATACCTATAAAAACTGGACTATCAAACTTGCTTAAAAATTTGTAATTAATTAAAGCATTTCTATATCTAAGAGTTCTATGTATAACAATTTTATTTTTTATAATTTTATGTTCATCAACATCTATATAAGATAAAGATAGATCTGGTTGCATCCCAACAACATGAAAGTAATATCTTAAATTATCGAATTGAAGACTTACTGGAAACTTTCGGAATAAATCAAAATTGATATCAATGTTTTGTCCAGTAAATTTCTCTATATTAGATAAATATTTTTGAGATTTAAGCAAAGGAAACAACATTTTAAAAGTATGAGAGGGTAAAAGATAAGGAGAGTAATTATTTGGACGGTATTTATCTAACTTTTTATCTACACCAACAAAAAGATTGCATCTATGTGTCTTGGAAAGATGTTTAATTACAGGTAAAGAATTAACTAAATCTCCACTCGCACCAGAATGAAGAAAGTTAAGCTCTTTTTTGCTTTTAATTTTTAATTGAATCTCATTTAAATCTTTCTCGAGAGAATTTTTAAAATTAATAAGCTCTTTATCTTTATTTATTTTATTTTTAAAATTTAAATATTCTCTTTTATTTGTGATTTTTAACCAATATTTATTTAGGATGTTAATCATCTATTTTAAATCATTATTAATATCGTAAAAAGTAATGTTCATTGTTTTGAGTTTAGCATTTTTTGAAAACCAGTAGGATAAAAATCTTTCAGCTAGAAATCCATAAATCCTTGTCAGATCATATCCTTTTAAGTTTTCAAAACCAAAAATTTCTTCGCATTTATTAAGCCACGGAAAAACTATATTATAGTATTCTTTTAAAAAATTTCTTTTACAGATAAACATATTATGTGGGTGAAAATAAGTTTTTGTATTTACATAATTCAAAAAATCTTTTTTATTTTCATTATCCAGTAAATTAATTGCTCTATAGAGGTTATTTTCTCCATGCATAAGATCAAAATGAAATTTTATATTCCTCAAATTTTCATCTATTAGTAATCTGGGATTTTTTATTATAATTTTAAAACCTTTTTTTAAAAATTTCATAATTTTCCTCTGATTAATATAATAAGGTTCACCCATTATTACATCATGATTTTGAAAATTATCAGGGATTTTTTTTAACACAATATCTGGTATTTCATTAATATTTAATTTCTGTTTTTCATAATTTTTTATGGTCCAAAATTTTCTGTATTGACAAAAACCTACCCATTCAGTTTCAATTTTTTCTAAATAATTTTTCCAAATCCAATAATGGAATGTATACTCTCCATAATTTTTATTTTTTGATGTTATGTTTTTTTCTGTGTTATCCCTCATCCACTCATCGTTAAAATTCTTGTTCCCAAGTCCTACGGGGGTATATCCAATTCTTTTTATAAAACTTAAGTGTTTTGGCTCAAGAGAAATACAGTACATCTGAAGATTTTTTATTTTTGAATTCATATAAAAAAATTATATTTTTTTTAATATGTTTTTAAGTCTATTTAAATTCATAGATGAATTTATAGGCAACAAACTTCTTTTTTTATTTCTAATTAGCGCTTTTTTAATTGTTGGATTATCTTTTTTAGCAAAATCATAAACAGATCTTGTAGGACCACCAACATTTATTATCCCTTTTTTATTTATTAATTTTTTAAAAATTTTGACAAAATCTTCGTGGTAAATAAAGTTAGTATACATATTTGTGAATGCCCGTTTATGTACAAAAGGTTTTTCTGTCATGCTAGCTCTTATTATCAAACTATTTTTGTACATTTGAACAGCTGACTCACCACCTAATTTGGACCAAGCGTAATTATTTGATGGAAACACCGGGTCTGTTTCTTTGTAATTACCTTTTTTACCTGGATAGACATAACTTGTAGAAAAATATATTAGTTTCACCGATGAAACTTTACATGCAAGCACAATATTTGCAGTTCCAATAATATTTAATTCAATACTTTTAGAAATTTTTTTCTCATGAATTTGCATTGGCCTAGATAAACCGGCTAAATGTATTAAACAGAATGGCTTAATCTTTTTAAGGTACTTTTTTATTGAATTAAATTTTGTAATATCTAATTCATTTTTACTAGGAAAAAATAAAGAATAATTTAGTTTTGTTTTCTTAAGAACCTCACCAAATCTGCCAGTGCCTCCAGTTACAACAATTTTTTTCTTTTTTATCACAAATAAATATTAATTTTATAGATGTATTTCACAAAATTCTTTAAAAGTTAAATTACTTTTATCTTTTTTTGAAACAATTGGTTTTTTTGTTGGCCATTTTATTTTTAGGTTTTTATCATTCCAAATAATACCGATTTCATTATTTTTTGACCTATAATTAGAATTAGAATATACGACAACATTTTCTTTTCCCATACCCATAAAGCCGTGAGCAAATCCTTTGGGAATGTAAATAGATTTAGAATTTTTATCACTTAAAATTATTGAATAATATTTACCAAAAGTTTTAGATTTTTTTCTTAAATCAAGGGCTACATCAAAAATTTTCCCTTTCACAACAGAGACATATTTTGCTTGATTTATTTTTTTCTGTATATGTAATCCTCTAATTACATTTTTCTTTGATCTAGACATGCACCAAAAAACTCCATGGAAAC
>MDTB01025252.1_pt1 | contig 50502 bp, 50 predicted proteins | sample 811161 | NCBI WGS metagenome assembly MDTB01 (sample SAMN05326650, study PRJNA326480) | marine metagenome | isolation source: seawater | place: Mediterranean Sea | collected 2009
AGATTCCCACGTGTTACTCACCCGTTCGCCACTAAGGTACTCAAAGCAAGCTCTGAGCCTCCGTTCGACTTGCATGTGTTAAGCATGCCGCCAGCGTTCGTTCTGAGCCAGGATCAAACTCTCAAGTTTGATAAAAAATTACAGAATCTGTAATTTGTTGACCCAACACAACTGACATATAAGTTATAATAACTTACGTAGTAAGATGTGTTGGCAGTTTTTTGTCACCACCTACACATCCCTTTGAAATATTTAATTGTCAAATAGCGTATACGGAATAATATTACCGTATGGTAAAAGTCTTATAGGCTTATTCAAAGCAATGGTCAATCATTTTTTCATTTTTTTAATTGCCAATTAATAATATTACAAATATAACATAGACTTAATTTGTATCTTTCTATGTTCATAATTTTAAAGAAAAATTTAAACATCTTAATTTTGCTTTTTTTCCTACATTTGTCTTATTTAGGACTTGAGAATTTTATCTCATTTGATGCTCAATCCTCTCAACAAATTTACAAGGAAAATTTAACAGAAAAAAGTCAGCCACAATTTGATAAGAAGTTAGTAAAGAAGAAAGTTCCAGAAACAGTTTTAAAACACTCAGAAACAACAAGAATTGCAAATTTTAAGAATAATGATTTTTTTTCCGATTCAAACTTTAATGATTTAAATTTAGATTTAACGTTAGTTCCAATTACAGAAAGAATACTGTTTTCAGGTATTCCTGTTCCAAAATCAAAGCCTCTTCCCGAAATCAATAATTATACTAAACACCTTACTCACAGTGTAACTTCTGAAGAAGACCTCAAAAAAATAGTTGAAAAAAATTCAACTGATATGTATCAATATGAAAAACTAATGGGTTTAATTAAGATTGATATTGATTATGCTGTTAAAGATAATCTCAAATTTTCATATTCCAAGATCAACGGAACAGAAAGTTTAACAGAGATAAGTATTTTTAAGAATAATTTGTATGAAGTAAATGCAAGAGTAAGTGAACATGGAGAAATAATAAGCCAGTATGTAACAGCTCCTACAGAAAGAAAAATACTCAGACATAAAATTACTGTTTACCATAGCCTCAGTAAATCACTTCATAATGTTAAAATTCCGAAAGAGATAATAGAAAGCTTTATCAATCAATTTAGTTTCAGCGTTGATTTTCAGAGAGATATTAATAATGGAGACCAAATAGAAATTCTTTTTGAGGCTAATTATACCAAAAATAATAATTTAGTTGGCACCCCAAAACTTCTTTATGCGGCCATGAGCCTAAATAATCAGGATATTGAGCTATTTAGATATAAACTGCAAAATGGAAAGGTCGATTATTTTGATCCATCTGGAAAAAGTATCAGGAAGTCGATTATGAGAACTCCAATAAGTGGAGCAAGACTCTCTTCGAGGTTTGGTATGAGAAAACATCCAATACTTGGTTATAGCAAAATGCATAGAGGAGTTGACTTTGCCGCAAAAAGAGGAACACCGATTATGTCTGCTGGAGATGGCAGAGTTTCTTTTGCAGGAAGAAATGGTTCCTACGGAAAGTTTTTGGAAATAAGACACCTCAATGGTTTCAGTACAAGGTATGGCCATTTACATAAGTTTAAAAAAGGAATTAAAAAAGGTAAGATTGTTAAACAAGGAGATATAATAGGTTTTGTAGGAAATACTGGGAGAAGTACCGGTCCACATCTTCATTATGAAGTAAAGCATAAAAGAAGGATTATTAACCCAATGACACTGAAGTTGCCTTCACGAATGGAAGTAGAAAAGAATGAAATGCCAAACTTTTACGCTAATATTTCACTAACTAGAGAACGTTTAGCAACAACCCCCATATCTAAATCAGACAGACTTGTTATTAGTAATTAATTTTCTTTGTTTTCATTTTCAGTTAAAGGAGTTGAAAAAGCTTTTAGAGCCTCGACACCGTCAGGAGTAAAAGAACTATTTTCTGACTCAAGGTCATTTTCTTGATTACTAATATTTTTCTCTAATCTCTGATTCTTTCTGCTCTCGGCTCTTTGAGTGCGAGATTCAGTTTTGTCTAGTTGTTCTATTTCGCTATTTTTACTTCCCCCGTTAGTAGATTTAGTTTCATTATTAAACGAGGTTGAATTCATTATTCTTTGATAGTGTTCAGCATGCTGATAAAACCCTTCGGCCTTGATTCTATCACCGTTCGATTGAGCGTCCTGTGCTAGATTAAGGTATTTTTCTAGAATTTTAGAAACACTTCCCTTAGGCCTTTGAGAATTATTATCAAAACCATTTCTGGTAAAGTTATTCCTTCTACCATTTGAACGATTTCTTCTTCTTATGTTTGATGTTCTTTTTACTACCAATTTATATTATTTTTAAATTATTACTTAATATAGTAATTTGCACTCAGTTGAAATGAGGCTATCAATAACAGCATATCATAATAAATATCTATATCAAAACTTTTTTTGTTTTAATCTCAAAACTATTACTCTGTTGACGCCTGATAAATCTTTATTTATTTTATATTCTATTAAATTATTTCTCTTAATTAATTTTTTTAAAAATTTCAGTTGATTTTTTCCTATTTCCAAACATAGAAAACCATCTTCAAATAAATAATCCTTTACAAGAGCTATAATTTCTTCAAAACATTTATAACCGTCAATTCCACCATCCAAGGCTAACAGTGGATCAAAATTTTTAACAGAGTTTGATAAATTTGATATCATATCTGTTTTTATATATGGAGGATTAGACAAAATAATATCAAACTTTTGATTAATTGATGAACACCAGTTACTATTAATAAAACTAAGTTCGTTACCAATATTATATTTTTTTTTATTTTTAACTGCTATTTCTATAGCTTTATTACAAATATCTGCTCCTAAAGCAGATATATTTTTATCAATTTTTTTCGATTCCAAGATAATAGATATTATCAAACAACCGCTACCAGTTCCAAGATCCAGAATATTAAACACTTTTTTTTTTTTTTTGTTTATTATATCTAAAACTGTTTCAACAATTAACTCACTGTCATGCCTTGGGTCAAGTGTATATTTATTAATAAAAAACTCTCTCGAATAAAACTCTCTCAAACCAAAAATCCTTGATATTGGTTTCCCCTGCATTCTTTTATATATATTATGAAGAAAATTTTTCTTTTGTTTCTCACTAACTAAAAGTGATTTATTTAAAATTATTTCAGATTCACTTTTTTTTATTTCTTTGGAAATAATTAGTCTTGATTCATGTTTGCTGTTTTCTGTACCCAAACGATCCAAGTAAGTCTTACCCAATTTTAAAATGTGAACCAAAGCATTATTCATAACTTTTTAGCTGAAATAAAAAAATCATTTTCTATTATTCAAATGATGAGAGTTTTTTTGTGTTTTCATCTGAACTTAATGCATTAATTATTTCATCTAATGACTCCCCTTTTATTATATTCTCAAGTTTATATAGAGTTAATGAAATTCTATGATCAGTTACTCTACCTTGCGGAAAATTATAGGTTCTTATTCTTTCTGATCTATCCCCGCTTCCAACTTGATTTTTTCGCTCTGTTGCACGTTCTTTTTCCTTTCTTACTCTTTCTGCTTCAAATATTCTAGATCTGAGAACAGTCATTGCTTTAGCTTTATTTTTATGTTGAGATTTCTCATCCTGACATTGAGATATAACACCAGAAGGGATGTGAGTTATTCTGACTGCACTATCAGTCGTATTTACTGATTGACCACCTGGACCACTTGATCTAAAAATATCAATTCTTAAATCCTTTTCGTTAATTTCTACATCAATATCTGTCGCCTCAGGAAGAACTGCAACGGTTGCAGCAGAAGTATGTATTCTCCCTCCAGATTCTGTCTCAGGAACTCTTTGAACTCTGTGTGTTCCAGATTCATACTTTAATCTTCCGAAAACGTTTTTTCCGGATATATTGATTATTACTTCCTTTATTCCGTCATGATCAGTTTCACTAATATCCATTACTTCGCATTTCCAGTTGTGTAATTCTGAATATCTATTGTACATTCTAAATAGATCTGCAGCAAATAGAGCCGCTTCTTCGCCACCAGTTCCTGCTCTAATTTCTATAATTGCATTTTTTTCATCTGATTCATCTTTTGGAATTAATAAAATTTTTAGTTCGCTTTCAATTTTTGGAATTAAGTCTGAAAGTTTTTCTTTCTCTATTTTTGCTATTTCTTTTATTTCTTCATCTTCAGATCCAATGAGACTCTCTAAATCATTTAATTCTGTTTGATATTTGATCAGCAGTTTGATTTTATTAGCAATAGGAGTCATATCTGAAAATTCTTTAGAATATTTTGCAATCATCTTTGGATCGTTAATTCCTTGAGACAATTTTTGTTCTATCTCTTCATAATTTTTAAGAATCTGACTGAATTTATTTTGTTCTATCACTTTATTTTTTTATGAAAAATCTTAAAAAGTTTAATATACCAACATTTTCAGTAATATTTGGATTTGTTTTTAAAAAAAATCTTATTTTTTCTTCAAATAGATATGATTGAGAGGTATGAAAATTTATCTTTTTTGATACCTCCGGAATTAAAAAGTCTAATTGATCATTATAATCATCGATTTCTAAATTTGGTTCTAAAGAATTATTATCGAAGTTTAAGTCATTAAAAAATTGCTCTAAATCATTTAAATCATATAAAAAGCAATTATCAATTTTAGCTATATCCGAATCAATATTTCCAGGAATATTTGTATCAATTAGTAAAATAGGTTTTTGCTTTCTATCTTTTAAAGCGCCTAAAATGTCTAACTTCTGAATTAATAGCTTATCAGAAGTACAACCGTTTATTATTACATCACACTTTTTCAAACAAACTTGAATTTCTTTCATTTTTGATGCTTTGTAGGCTTTGCTATTCCCCAAACTTTTGTCATCAATAGAGATGGTTATATCTTCATTAACTTGATCACTTTGAAGCTCATCAAATATTATTCTTGAAACTTCATTCTTTCCAATCATTACCAACCTTTGTTTAGCTAAATCCCCAAAGATTTTTTCTGCAATAATTCTTACAGATTCTGAAATCTGCTTGGGTTTTGATGAAAAAAAAAAATCTGCCATAAATTTATAAAAATTTTCTTTTTAAAAAAATATTTAAATTATTAATTTCCACTAATTCTTGTTGACCACTTATAAAATCTTTCCAAATAATTTTTTGATCTTGAAGTTCATCTTCTCCCAAAATAATACATGCAATTGATTTTAGTTTATTAGCCTTACTAAATTTTTTTTTAAGTGATCCAGATTCAATAAAATTGAAAGAAATATTTTCAATAATATCAAAATTTTTTAGAATACGAAATACTTCGTAATTTAAATTATCTGACGTAGAGAAAATTGAAATAATTTTTTTTCGTTTTATTTCCAAAACATCACTTATCATTATTTTGATTCTTTCAATACCTGCTGCCCATCCCACCCCACAAATATCTCTTCCTCCAATAGATTTTACTAGTCCATCATATCTTCCACCTGCTAAAATAGCATTTTGTCCAGATTTTTCACTTGATAAAAACTCGAAAGCTGTGTGGTTGTAATAGTCTAGTCCTCTGACTAAACTTTGATTTTCGTAATATTCTATTTTTAATTTTTTTAATGCTTTTTTGAGGTTTTCATAAAACTCAATTGAATCCCCATCTAAAGAATCAACGATTTTAGGTGCATTTACTATAATTTCTTTATCTAATTTATCTTTAGAGTCCAAAATTCTTAGTGGATTAATCTTCAAACGAATCTGACTATCTTTAGATAGTTTTTTTTCATTTCTTAAAAAAAAATTATATAATTTTTCCTTATATTTTTTCCGAGATTCAGGGTTTCCCAAAGTATTAATTTCAAGTCTAACCATTTTATAAATTCCCAATAATTCGAGAATAGTTTTTGCTATAAGAATAACCTCAACATCACAAAAAAAACTAGGTTGATTAAAGATCTCAATACCAAATTGATGAAACTGTCTTAATCTCCCGGCTTGGGGTTTCTCTCTTCTAAACATTGGACCAGAGTAAAAAAACCTTTGAGAAATATTCTCATACAAAGAATTGCTTATAAGTGCTCTTGCCACAGGTGCAGTTCCTTCTGGTCTTAGTGTGATTTTCTCTCCACCCTGGTCAACAAAATTATACATTTCTTTTTGAACAATATCTGAAACTTGACCCAATGTTTTTGAAAAAAGATCAGAGAATTCAATTATAGGTGTGCTTATCTTTTCATAATTATAACCTCTACAAACTTTCTCAGAAATTTTTATAATCTCATCAATGAGTAAGAAATCACGTTCGAGAAGGTCATGGGTTCCTTTAACTGTTTGTAATTTTTCCACTTTATGAAATTTACTTTTTAGATTACTTCTATTTTTGAAATCTCTTTTTGTTTGTTCTCACAAAGTTCAACTAAATGATCAAGCATATTCCCGTCTCTCAAAATATGATGTTTTTCACCATCAAGGTATATCTGGTGATTTTTTCCTCCAGTCAAACCTATATCTGTTTCCTTGGCTTCGCCTGGACCATTAACAACACAACCTATGACGGAGAGAGTCATTGGAGTTGTTATGTGCTCTAATCTCTTTTCAAGTTCTTGGACCGATTCAATAACATTAAACTGTTGTCTAGCACATGAAGGACATGAAATTATATTCACACCGCGGTGTCTTAAATTTAATGACTTCAATAAATTAAAACCAACTTTTATTTCCTCAACAGGATGTGCTGAAAGAGAAATCCTTATCGTATCACCAATGCCAGCCCATAAAAGTGAACCCATACCCACAGAAGACTTCACAGTTCCTGGCATAAGACCACCTGCCTCAGTTATCCCAAGATGAATTGGATAGTTGCAAGCATCAGAAATCCCATAATAAGCTGCAACAGCTAAAAAAACATCCGAAGCTTTACAACTAATTTTAAACTCAAAAAAATCATTATCTTCAAGGATTTTCACATGATTAAGTGCTGATTCAACCATAGCATCGGGACAAGGTTCTCCGTACTTTTCTAGTAAATTCCTTTCGAGACTTCCTGCATTAACGCCAATTCTAATTGAGCAGTTATTGTCTTTAGCAGCTTTAATAACTTCTCTAACTTTTTCTGCATTACCAATATTACCAGGATTTATTCTTAGGCAGGCAGCCCCAGATTCCGCCGCTTCAATGGCTCTTTTATAATGAAAATGAATGTCAGCTACGATCGGTATATTTGTTTGCTTTTTAATTTCTTTTAAAGCTAAAGCTGATTCTTGGTCGGGACATGATACTCTTACAATATCCGCACCAACATTTTCAAGCTCTCTTATTTGATTTACAGTTGCTTTAACGTCTGTTGTAAGTGAATTTGTCATTGACTGAACAGAAATAGGTGCGTCTCCTCCTACTTTAACATTACCAACACTTATTTGTTTTGTATTTTTTCTTTGTATATCTCTCCAAGGTCTTATACTCATTTTTTATTCCTATTGAACATTATTGTTTTGATTTAAAAAATCTAATAATGAGACTTCTTTCCTGACTGAACCTAACTGACCTAAAACTGGTAGTTCTTCATTATTTAAGAATAATTTAAATCCACCTGCATTACCAGTGTCAAGAAAATAATTACTATTTTGATCATCAATTTCTAAAATAATTGAATCACCATCATTAAAAATTCCAGATTTAAAAATTTTACCATCTAAGGATTTAATTTGAATCCAAGAGGTATCAATAAATGTTAATTTAAACTTTATATTTCTCTCATTGTTTTGTTCTACACTTTGTGAATCTAATTCCTTATAACTATTTTCGATATTATCAATAATTAATGAATTTTCTTTTTTAAAATTATTTATATTTTTTGATTCTTTTATATTGATATCTTCATTAACATCTTTTTCTTCGATCTCATCAAGTGCTTTATTGTAATCTTTGGAATCAGTCATATCAAATTTCCTGGCCATTTCATTTGACGTGTTTTGAGTAATTTGAACATTTCGATCAACAAAAACCATATTTTGTGTAATTATCCTTTTTTTATATTCATTCCACGATAAAAAAACCAACAAAAATACAAATAAAACAATAAAAATTACTCTTAAGTTCGGCAATGAATCCATTTGTGTGTCTAAATCTTTTTGTTTGAGTTCTTTATCCTTCGACTTATCAAGATTTGAATTAAGTATCCCCAATTCATCCGAAATATCAATGTCAAAGTACTTTGCATAGCTTCTAATAAAACCCTTTAAATAAACTTCCTCTGGAAGGTCATCCATATTACCTTCCTCGATTGCAACCAAATATTCACTTCTAATTTTTAAGGCTCGTGAAACGGAATCAATTTTTTTTTTTGATTCTTTTCTCGCCATAGAAATCTTATTACCAATAACCTTCAAAACATTTACTAAGTTTAATTCTTCTGATTTCTCAGATTCAAAATTCATCTAAGTTTCACCTTACCAACTGATTATTTAATTTAAAATCTGCTTGCATTACAATCTCGTTTATAATTTCTTGAGCAGTTTTAATTTCTTTTACCATACTTACACTTTGCCCTGCCATTAAGGATCCATATTCCACATCACCATCAATGACAGCTTTTTTTAAAGAACCTGACCAAAACTTCTCAATAATCAATTGGGCTTGCTTTAGAGTCACTTGACCATTGTTCAAATCCTCTAAAACTTCTTTTTGCTTTTCTATGAATTCATTAGTTGCTTTATTATTTATTCCTCTTACCGGGATAACCGGCAATCTATTATCTATTTGTATTGAAACTTGAGCATTTCTAGCTTCAGATTTTATAAAAATATTTTTAAAATTTTCATGTGCTATTGATTCAGAAGCACACACAAACTTTGTTCCAATTTGACAACCTGATGCACCTAGTTGAAGATAATTAAGAAAAATTTCGCCTCGTCCTATTCCGCCAGCCACAAAAATAGGTACTTCTAGAATAAATGGTAGTATTTCCTGAACTAGAACGTTTGTGGATACGGGACCTACATGTCCTCCTGCCTCGTTACCCTCAATAATAAGAGCATCAATACCATTTTTGATTAATTTTTTGGCAATGGCTAATGTAGTTGCGAATGCAAGAGTTTTTAGTTTATTTTTTTTTAGAATATCAATTTGACTTTTTTTTGGAAATCCCCCAGCAAAAACGATATACGAAACTTTTAGTCTAATACAAACTTTGATTAATTTCTCTATTTCTGGATGCATTAAAATTAAATTAACACCAAAAGGTTTTGATGTCATATTTTGTGTCTCAACAATTTCCTTCTCTAAATCTTTTGGCATCATTCCACCGCAAGCTAATACACCAAAACCGCCCGCATTCGAGATGGCAGAAACTAGGTTTTTTTCTGAAACCCAGGTCATTGCCCCCCCCATTATAGGAACTTTACAACCTAAAAAATCAATTCCTTTTTTCCAAAGTAAATTTAAATCACTCGAAACTTTATAATTTTTTTTCAATTTTTGTCCAATCCATATGATTTATGTAATTCAACCAGTGCTTTTTTTTTATTTTCCTTTGAAATTAAAACACTAATTTTAATCTCAGAAGTTGAAATAACCTGAATGTTGATATTATTGTTAGCTAATGTTTCAAACATTGTATTCGCAACGCCAACATGACTTTTCATTCCAACACCAATAATTGAAACCTTACATATTTTTTTATCAATATGAATTTTTTTAAAATTGACATTTGATGATTTCAACCTATCAACTGCTTTATCACACTCTTCATTATTAACGGTAAAAGTTAAACTTGTAAGTTTCCCGTTATCGGTAATATTCTGAACAATCATATCTACATTTACATTAGCTTCTGCTAAAGGGTTAAATATCTTACTTGCAACTCCTGGTGTATCTTGAATACCGATTAGAGTAATTTTTGCTTCATCTTCCGATGAAGAAATGCCTGTGACAACTTCTTTTTCCAAACTTTCTTCCTCTTTATAAACTAATGTACCCAATTCTTCTTTAAAAGAACTTCTAACATGAACCTTAATACCATATTTCATAGCTAATTCAACTGATCTCGGTTGTAAAACTCTAGAACCTAATGAAGACATTTCTAAAATTTCCTCATATGTAATCTTTGATATCTTTCTAGCTTTTCTGACCTCTCTGGGATCTGCTGTATAAATACCATTTACATCGGTATAAATTTCACAAACTTCTGCTCCGACTGCTGCTGCTGCTGCAACAGCACTCGTATCTGATCCCCCTCTCCCAAGGGTTGAGATTCTACCATCATCTGTAATACCTTGAAATCCAGCCATTACTAAAACATCTATTTTTTTAAATAAATCATTTATTTTTTTCCTTTCAATATATTTTATTCTTGATTTTCCATGAAAAGAGTCAGTTCTAATTGGAATTTGCCAACCAAGTAATGATCTTGCATTAACTCCTTTCTCAATTAAGTAAGCTGCAATAATTCCAGCAGAAACTTGTTCACCTGAAGAAATTACTAAATCGTACTCAGGATTAGAAAAACACTTGCTGTATTTTGAGTATTCCTCAACTAATTTGTTTGTAGACTTTCCCATTGCAGAAACAACCACCAGAATTTTTTTTTTACGTTCCAAATTATTCATGATTTTTTTTGAAATATTTATTATCCTGCTTTTATTAGCAAGTGATGTTCCTCCAAATTTCATTACAACAATAGACATAAAAACCCTTTTATCATATTCTTTTTATAGTTTAATATTTACAAGAACAAATTAATAATACTTTAGAATGAAAAAAGTTGACATATCTACTATTGATGAAAATGAAGGCAAAAAATTTAGTGAGTTTTATAATGAGTGGTGGGACTTAGATGGTCCATTTAAACCATTGCATAAATTCAATAAAATAAGATTAGATTTTATTATAAATCAAATATCAGAAAAACCTTTAAAAGACATGAGAATTCTTGATATTGGATGTGGAGGAGGAATTTTATGTGAACCTTTGGCAAGAATGGGTGGTAATGTTTTTGGAATTGATACTAGTAAGAAAGCCATTTCTATAGCAAAAAGACATGCAAAATCAAAAAAACTCAAAATTAATTATTTTCAGTCTGAAATTGTTAACTTCAAGCCAGAATTAAAATTTGATATTATAACTTGCATGGAAGTTTTAGAACACGTCAACAATACTAACTCTTTTATAAATTCATGCTGCAAACTTCTCAAAGATAATGGGAAATTAATTGGTTCAACCATTAATAAAACAATAGACTCATATTTCATGGGAATTTTATTTGCAGAAAATATTTTAAATATAATTCCTAAAGGAACTCATGAATGGAAAAAGTTTGTCTCGCCCAATAAACTTAAAATCGAATTAATAAATAACAATTTTAGTGAAATCAATTTCAAAGGTTCATTTTATAATCCTTATTCAGGCTCATGGAGATATAGCAAATCTATAAAAATGAATTATTTTTTTTCTGCAGTTAAATGAGTTCGTTATCACTTTTCGGAACTTATGCAATTCATCTATTGAAAATAAAAAAAGATCAAGGTGCCCTAGATATTGCATGTGGAGACGGAAAATATTCGATTTGTTTGGCAGAAAATGGGTGGAAGGTATCAGCTGTTGATATTAACACGATAAATCTAAAGAATAATGTGAAAAACAAAAAAATAAAAATCTTTGAGATTAATTTAGAAAATGAGATGGAAAAATATTTCTGTAAACCACCTTTCAATAAAAGTTACAATTTAATAATAGTATACAAATATTTATACAGACCACTTCTATATAAATTACCAAAAATTCTCGTTAAAAACGGGATATTAATTTATGAAACTTTTATGGAAGGCAATGAAAAGTATGGAAGGCCTCGCAACCCTGATTACTTATTAAAGAAAAATGAACTAAAAAAATTATCCTCTGATGATTTAGAAATTATTGAATTTAAGCAAGGGATAGAAAATCTCAACGAAAGAAAGTGTGTCATGCAATCAGCAATATTTAAAAAAAATTAGAATCCATAATTAGTCATTGAAGGAATCTTCTTTCTAGAAACTGATATCATAAACTTGTCAATCTCTGCGGTAATAATTGTTGGTTTATTTTTAGCTTCGGCTAAGATTTTGCCCCAAGGATCAACAATCATTGAATGACCATATGTCTCTCTTCCATTATCGTGATTACCGCATTGTGCTGGAGCAAAAACAAAACATCCGTTCTCTATTGCTCTTGTTCTTATTAATGAATGCCAATGTGCCTCACCAGTAGTTTTAGTAAAAGCTGCAGGAATTGAAAAAAAATCTGATCCTTTCTGAGCTAATTTTTTATAAAGGTAAGGAAAACGTAGATCATAACAAATAGATAAACCTAATTTCCCCCAAGGTAGGTCGGTATTAATAATTTTTTTTCCTGGGTCATATAACTTTGATTCTAAATAATTTTCTTTTTTATCCAAAAAAACATCAAAAAGATTTTTCTTATCATATTTCGAAATAATCTCACCTTTAGGATTAATAATTATCGATCTATTAAAAAATTTTTTATCTGAATTTCTAAATGGAATTGAACCTAAAAGAATAAAAACTTTATTTTTTTTAGAAATATCTTTAAAAAAACTAATGAAATACTTCTTTTTATGGTTAAAGTTAATCAACTTTTCTAATGAATCAGAAAAGATTACTGCGCATTCAGGTAAACAAATTAAATCTGAATTATTATTTACTGCCTTTTTTATTAAAGGCTTTATATGTCTGATATTACTCTCTGGATCAGATTGACTATTAGTTTGAATACATGAAACACGAAATTTTTTCATCTAGTCTTTCAAGGAACTGTAAAATTTTCCCTCTTTTATAATTTGAGTTAATTGATCATAACCCCCTATATGAATATTATCAAAAAAAATTTGCGGCACAGTTTTTTTGCCATTTGCTTTTTGAACCATTTGTTCTTTTATCTCTGGCCTATTATCAATACTAATTTCTTGATAAGATAAATGCTCTTCATCAAAAATTTGTTTTGCTGCTTCACAGAAATAACAAGTTTTAGAAGAATAAATAATTATTTTTTTCATAATTTTTTGTAATATATTATTAATATGACAATAAAAATATTTGATACAAAATCAACAATTATTTCTAAAAATAAAGCATCGATAAACTGGAAGAATCATAACTTTATTCATGAAGAAAGTTCAGAAATAGTCTCAGAGAAAATTGACGAACTTAAAAATAAATTTAATGATATCTTATTATTAACCTCGGATTTCAATGAACTATATAAAAAGTTAAGAGATAGAGAGTTTGATAATTTTATTATTTTTTCAGAATATGAAAACCTCAACACCAGTATTAGAAACGAAAATAAGGTTAAAAGAATTACAAATCAATTTGAGTCAATAAATATTGAGAAAAAATTTGATTTAATTGTATGTAATCTATGTCTTCATAGGATTAATGATGTCATTAAATTCTCTAAGACATTAAAGAAGATGTTAAAAAAAGGGGGGGGCCTAGTCTGCTCTTACTTTGGAGGAAAAACACTAATTGAACTCAGAGATAGTTTAATTAAGACAGAGCAAACAATTAGTAATCGCACTTATCAGAGAGTTATTCCTTATATTGATATGATTGATGCTGCGAACTTATTTATAAAAGCAGGTTTTTCTGAAGTTGTTTCAGACAAAATCACTTTTAAAGTAAACTATAAAAATTTACTAAAATTACTAAAAGATATTAAGGGAGTTGGGGAAAATGGTTGTATGATTGGAAGAAAAAAGGGGCTTATGACAAAAAATTTTCTCGAAATTTTGGAGCAATTTTACACAAAGAACTACCAATGTGAAAATAAAAAAATTTTTGCAACTTGCGAGATCATTACCATTACAATGTGGAATGAAGGCACTCAACAATAAATTATAAAAATAATTTTTTTAATACTTTATCATTAGAGGGCAATAATTTAATATTTTTAATCTCTTCTTTTTTTACCCATTTAATTTTTTGACCTTCAACTGGTTTTATATATCCGTTCCAATCTCTACATTTAAAAAAAAAAATTTCTAAACTTATTGTGGGATAATCATAAAAGTAGTTATCAAACAGTATGCTGGGCATCTTTATTTCAATTGAAAGTTCTTCTTTTAACTCCCTTTTTAAAGCCAAAAAAATATTCTCATTTTTTTCAACTTTTCCTCCAGGAAACTCCCAACAATCATTTAAAATTTTATTCTTATTCCTTGAAGCTATTAAAAATTCTTCATTTTTACACAGAATACCTGCTACCACTCTAATAATTTTATTTTTCAACTTCTATAATCTGCGTTGATTTTAATATAATCTTTAGTGAAATCACATGTCCAAACTCTAGAAAAACCTTTTCCTAGACCAACATCGACCAATAAATGTAATTCTTTATTTTTGAGATATTTATCTAGTTTTCCAAAATTTACTTTTTTTGATAACTCTCCATATTTAATAATGTCATAATTTGCAAAGGAAATAGACAACTTTTCAGGCTCAATTACTGCACCTGATTTTCCTATTGCCATAATTATTCTTCCCCAATTAGAATCCTCTCCTGCCATAGCGGTTTTAAACAAAGGCGAATTTGCAATTGACATTGCAATCAGTTTTGCGGCTTTATTTGTAGTTGCATTACTTACTTCAATACTAATAAATTTTTTTGCTCCTTCACCATCTTTAACTATTTTATGAGCAAGATTCCTCATAACATCTTCTAAACTAATCGAAAATTCATTTAATTCTTTTCTTTTTAAATTAATTAATTGATTTGATTGCTTTTTAACTGCAACCATTAAAACCATATCACTTGTTGATGTATCACCGTCAACTGTGATAGAATTAAAGGTTTTATCGACAGCATTTAAAAAAATTTTTTTAATCGGTTTACTTTTAATAAAATTTGCATCTGTAAAAATAAAAGCCAACATTGTTGCCATATTGGGGGCAATCATACCTGAACCTTTAGCGATACCGCTAATTGATATTCTTTTGTTTCCCACTTCGATTACTTTACCATTAAACTTTTCAATCTTATCTGTAGTTCCAATAGCCATAGCGGCTTGCTTCCATTTACTTTGTGTATTAGTCTGATTTTTTACCAAAAAAGGTAAACGTGAGATAACTTTTTTTTCATCTAATAATTCTCCAATAACACCTGTAGATGCAATATATATTTCTCTGGGTTTAACATTAATAATTTTAGACAAAGCATTTATTATTCTTTTTTGGGATAATTCACCTTTTTTACCATTAAAAACATTCGCATTACCTGAGTTAATTAAGATAGCAGATACTTTTCCAAATTTAATAATAGATTTATTCCATTTTATTGACTCGCCTGGTGTTTTAGATTTTGTAAAACATCCATAAATTGGACTGCTTTCTTCGAATAAAATTAAAACTAAATCATCCTTTGATTTTTTCTTCAGACCACAATGTGTAACACCAATAGTTACTCCAGAAATTTTTGGAAGTGTGTTACCTGATAAATCAGAAAATGATAAATTATTTTTCATAAATGTTTTAATATTTGATATTTTATTTATAATTTTTAGTTTATAAACATTTAAATAATAAATTTAATGATAAAATGTTTAAATCTATAGCACAAAAATTTTTTGGAACCGAAAATCAAAGGTTGCTCAAGTCATTTGATCCAGTGATTAAAGAAATTAATAGTCTGGAAGAGGAATTTCAGAAATTGAGTGATGAAGAGATTTTAAATAAAACAAAGCAATTTAAAGATAACATTAAATCAGGAAAAACCCTTGACCAAGTTCTACCCCAAGCTTTTGCTAATGTAAGGGAGGCAGCAAAAAGATCACTGGGCCAGAGACATTTTGATGTGCAATTAATAGGTGGCATTATTTTACATAAGGGTATGATATCCGAAATGAAAACAGGCGAAGGAAAAACTCTTGTGGCCACTCTTGCTGCATATTTAAATGCTCTCACAGAGAAAGGTGTTCATATAGTCACTGTAAATGATTATCTTGCAAAAAGAGATGCTGAATGGATGGGTCAAGTATTCAAGAAACTTGGTTTAAGCACATCCTATATAACAAACGAATTAGATGATTCTGAAAGAAAAAAAGCATATGCAGCAGACATAACATATGGAACTAATAATGAATTTGGGTTTGATTACCTTAGAGACAATATGAAATATTCTGAAGATCAGATTGTACAGAGAGGTTTCAATTTTGCAGTTGTAGATGAAGTTGATTCAATTTTGATTGATGAAGCAAGAACACCCCTAGTAATTTCTGGTCCCTCGGACTCATCCTCAGATTTATACAAAAAAATTGATTTACTAATTTCTAAACTCGAAAAAAACGATTACGAAAAAGACGAAAAATCTAAAACTATATCCATAGCTGAAAGTTCTATGGAAAAAGTTGAAAAAATTTTCATAAATGCTGGTCTCCTCTCAGACGGTGGACTTTATGACATAAATAATGTCTCATTGGTACACCATACAAATCAAGCACTAAGAGCAAGATTTTTATTTAATAAAGATATTGATTATCTTGTTCAAAATGGAAAGGTTTTAATAGTTGATGAATTTACTGGAAGAGCCATGGAAGGTAGACGGTTTGGTGATGGTCTACATCAAGCTCTCGAGGCAAAAGAAAATTTGGAAGTTCAAAAAGAAAATCAGACTTTGGCATCGATAACATACCAAAATTACTTTAGACTTTACAAAAAACTTTCAGGTATGACTGGTACTGCAAAAACTGAAGCTGATGAATTTTTTGATATATACAAACTAGAGGTAGTTGAAGTCCCAACGAATCAATCGATGATTAGAGAAGATTTTGATGATGAGATATATAGAACATCCGGTGAAAAATATGATGCTATAATTAGTCTAATAAAAGAATGTGTATTAAGAAAACAACCCTGTCTTGTGGGAACAATTTCTATAGAGAACTCTGAACATCTTTCAAAATTATTAACCAAGGAAAAAATCTCACATGAGGTATTAAACGCCAAACAACATGCAAAAGAAGCTGAAATTGTTGCTAACGCTGGACTATCTGGAAATATTACGATTGCCACTAATATGGCTGGAAGAGGAACAGATATTCAACTCGGTGGCAACAAAATTGAGGAAAAAGAAAAAAATATAGTAAAAGATAGCGGGGGATTATATATAATCGGAACTGAAAGGCACGAATCTAGAAGAATTGATAACCAATTAAGAGGACGATCTGGAAGACAGGGTGATCCTGGAGCATCTAAGTTTTTTTTATCCCTTGAGGACGATCTTATGAGAATCTTTGGATCAGAAAAATTAGATTCAGTTCTTCAAAGATTAGGTTTAGAAGATGGAGAGTCAATTCAACATCCCTGGATAAGTAAAGCACTTGAAAGGGCTCAAAAAAAAGTTGAAGCTAGAAACTTTGAAATTAGAAAAAGTCTATTAAAGTTTGATGATGTAATGAACGAACAGAGAAAAATTATCTATTCGCAAAGAAATGAAATAATAAATAATATTAATTTCGATGAACTAATATTAGATATGAGACATGATTTTATTGATAGTTTCTTAGATAATAAAATATCTGATATAACGCTCTTAGAAAAAAAAATAGAAGAAGAAATAACTGAAGAAGCTAAAAAGAACTTAAATATATCAGTTGACTTTGGAGATATTAAAAAAATTCAAAACTTTAATATTGATGATATTAAACTTCATATCAAAGAAAAATCAGACCTGCATATAAATATGAAAAAAACTGAATACGGATCAGAACTTTTTTCAATGGCTGAGAAAAGTTTACTTCTTCAAATTATAGATCAAAGTTGGAGAGAACATCTTCTCTCTCTGGATCATTTACGTCAAGGTATTTCTCTTCGAGCTTATGGTCAACGAGATCCTCTGAGCGAATACAAACATGAAGCTTTCATTATGTTTGAAGAGATGATGTTTAAAATAAGAGAAAATGTTTCTCGTTTATTAAGTTACGTCGAGATAAAAAATGAGGTTCCAAAACCTAACTCGGAAAAAATAGAAAATTCAAATAAATCACTAAATCAGGATGAAAAATGTCTTGAGAACTCTGGAGTTAAAAAAATATCTCGTAACGCAAGATGTGAAAAAACTGGCAAAAAATACAAGAATTGTTGCGGAAGATTTTAAATCATACGTTATACTTTAAAGATTTATTTTTCCTATATCTAAATATTTTTTTTCACGCTGTTCTATAATTTCACTTGCTGATTTTTCTTGGTAATTTTTAATTAATTCAGAAAGACATTTCTTTATTGAAAAGCACGTTTCATTAACGTTTCTATGAGCGCCTCCTTGAGGTTCTAGAATTATTTGATCAATTACTCCCAATTCAAACAAATCTTGAGCAGTAAGCTTTAGCGCGTTAGCAGCTTTTTCTGATGAATCAGAACTTCTCCATAAGATTGATGCACAACCCTCAGGAGAAATCACTGAATATATAGAATGTTCAAGCATTATAACTTTATTTCCCGTAGCAAGTGCGATAGCACCGCCTGATCCTCCTTCTCCTACTATGAAGGAAAAAATAGGTGTGGCTAAAGCCAAGCAACGTTTAATAGAACTTGCAATAGCCTCTGATTGTCCTCTATCCTCAGCATCAACACCAGGAAAAGCACCTGGAGTATCGACAAAGGTAACAACAGGAAAATTAAATTTTTCAGCTAAATCCATTAGTCTGATAGATTTTCTGTATCCTTCAGGTTTTCCCATTCCAAAGTTATTCTTAACTCTTGAATCGATATCATTTCCCTTATCATTTCCTAAGATAACAAAGGTTTGTCCCTCAAAACTTCCCAGACCACCCTTAATTGCAAAGTCATCACTATAAAGTCTGTCTCCACTTAGATTTATATAATCCTCAAAAATATGACTTATATAGTCGGAAAGTTTTGGTCTATCCTGATGTCGACAAATCTTTACTTTTTGCCAGGGAGTCAAATTAGAATAAATTTCTGACAATGTTTTATCGTATTTATCCTGCAGAGATGACAATTCATTTGCAATGTTTTTACTGTCATCCTTCAGATGCCTTAATTCTTCTATTTTGGTTCTTATATCTAAGAGAGGTTTCTCAAAATCTAAGAAGTTTTGCATAAGAAATTATTTTCCAGAAATTAACTTTGATTTTTCAACTAATACCTCAGCTTGTCTTATTGAAGCAATATCAATAAGTCTTCCATCAAGAGAAACTGCACCTTTTCCATCTTTTTTCGCTTGATCCATAGCTTCGAGAATACGCTTGGCTTGATTAATCTCTTTGTCTGAAGGACTCATCACCTCATTTGCTAAATCTATTTGGCTGGGATGAATTGCCCATTTACCTTCACACCCCAAGGTTGCCGATCTGTTAGCTTGTGCTTTGTATCCATCAGGGTCATTAAAATCACCAAAAGGTCCATCTATAGGTCGTAGACCATTTGCCCTCGCAGCAATAACCATCTTTGATACAGCATGATGCCACATATCCCCCCAATGCTTTTCTCTGACCTTATCACCATCAATGTCAGTAAGAACATGATAATTTGGGTTAGGTCCACCAATAACAGTAGTTTTAGCTTTTGTAGAAGCGGCATAGTCTGCAACACCAAAATGTAATGATTCTAATCTTCTTTCATATGAAGCAATTTCGTTTACATTTTGCATGCCAAGAGCTGTTTCTATTATTAATTCAAAACCAAGTCTTTTTTGGAGACCCATGGAGTCTTCTACTTGTGTACAAAGCATATCGAGGGCGTATACATCAGATATAGTACCAACTTTAGGTATCATTATTAGATCTAGCTTTCCTGGAGCTTTTTCTATTAAATCCACGACATCTTTATACATATAATGAGTATCTAATCCATTTATTCTTACGGACATAACTTTTGTATCCCAATCTATATCATTCAAACCTTCAATAATATTCTTTCGTGCTTGCTCTTTTTCATCTGGTGCTACAGCATCCTCTAGATCCAGAAATATTACATCAACAGAACTTTTTGCTGCCTTTTCAAATAATCCTGGATTACTTCCTGGCACCGCTAATTCACTTCTATTTAATCTTGGTTGTGCTTGTTCAATAATTTTAAAACTCATATTTAATTTCCTTAATTTGTTTAATTTAGATAAAATTATTACTACAAATTAAAAAAATTATAAACTAATTAAATTTTAAAATTCAGATAACTTTTTAAAACTTGATTTCAAAGGATGCTTGTTTTCAATAATTTTTTTCAACTTCTTTGTTTGTACATGAGTGTAAATTTGTGTAGTTGAAATATCTGCATGTCCAAGCGAAGACTGAATTATTCTTAAGTCAACTCCTCTATCCAACAAATGTGTTGCAAAAGAATGTCTTATAACATGAGGTGAAACTCTTTCAGGATTAATATTTATTTTTAAACAAATATCTTTTAAAATTTGAAAAAATCTTATTCTTGTCATATTAGTATTTTTAAAATTAGTTGGAAATAAAAATCCTTTATCAGCTAGTTTCTTATTTAGAAAAAACTCCCTTATTTTTAGATATTTTATAATCGATAATTTTGCTTTATCTGTAAGTGGAATATACCTTTCTTTATTACCCTTTCCTTTGACTATGATGCTAGAAAAATCTTCTTTTAACGATGATACTTTTAATTCTACTAATTCAGAAACTCTTATCCCTGTTGCGTACATAATTTCTATCATTGAAATAAATCTTAAACCATAATTTGAAGAATCTTTATATGAATAATCAAAAATTATACTTATTTCATTTTCTGATAAAACTGATGGTAGTTTTTTTTTACTTTTTGGAAAATCAAAGTTTAAAAAGGGGTTTTTATTAATTTTTTTTTCATTTACCAAGAAATTATAAAATTGTTTTAATGTTGATAATTTTCTTGCATGAGAAGATGGAGAAAAATTTCGTGAAAGAGATTTTAGATAATTTTTTATATTTGATTCACTTATACTGATTAGTGGCTTATTTTTAAAAAAAGTTACAAACTGTTTTATATCATTAAAGTAGGACTGACAGGTGTTTCTTGTTAAGTTTTTCTGTGCAACTAAAAATTCAATATAATCCTCAATAAATAAAATGTTTTTATCAATTTTCATAAATTATAAGTCAAAATCTCGTCAACCAAAAATTTAAATTCATTGAATAACTCAAGGTTTAATAAAGTTTTTAGGGTTAAAAAAATCTCAAGTTCACTTAGTTCGTTTATTTTTTTTTCATTAAATATTTTAAAAATAATATTTAAGGAGTTGAAATAATCTTTATTTTCAATTGCGTTTAAACCGATCACTAAATCAAAAATATTTAAATTTGAATTAGATGCATTTGCCTTTAGTTTAAGTATTTTATTATTTATAGTTTCGTTAAAATCAAATACTAAGGAGCTTATTAATATTAGATTTTCTTTATTTTTATTGTATTGCTTTTCTTCTAACACCTGATCAAGCAAATCTTCAATCATTAACAAATCAAAATAAGTTTTATTTTTAATGTATTGTTTTAGGTGCAAAGAAATTGCTAGTTCTCTAAAATTCTCATTTAAAACCTCATTTTCATAACCAAATTTTTTTAACAAAGTTACTGCCTCATCATAGTTTTCTATTGATGTATAAATTTCAAGAATTAACTTTCGATCTTCAACCGATAAACTATCCAACTCATTAAATTGTATAGAATCTTTTACCAAGAATGAAATATTCGAGAATAATCTATCATTCTTGGCATGCCTTAATAAAGCTTTTACTATTTGAAATTTCGTTTCTTGATTTTTTTCATTAACTAATGCTTGATATAAAAGTGATCTAGCTCTAACTGGAGAAAGTGTTTTATAATTTTTAAGAGGTTCATTTATTTCATCATCTTCAAATATAATTAGTTGATAAATTTCCGCTAGCATTGAGTTGTCAATTCTTTTCTGTTTTACTAAACTTTCAGCTGTATATAATTTGATTTCAGTGGATGAAGATGGGCTACCTAAAACAAATGTCAAAAAACTCGTTGGAGCATTTTTTATATGCTCAAACTTTGGTGAAATCTCAGCTATCTGAAGAGACGATAAAAGAATTGGATTTAGTGAAGAAATTTTTTCCAGATTTTCAGACATTATTTTAGATTTTGATAATTCAACATCACCCATGATATTATAGCAAAGATCAATAAATAAATTATCTCCTGGTTGATTTATCTCCTTAAGTAAAGCAAGACTGAACCTTGCCTTTTCGAATTCCTGATTCATTATATTGCAAATAATCTCAAATTTACCTAATATGTAGGACTTACTAAAACTCTCATTTTTCAATAGGTTACATGCATTTTTGTATTCATTTCTCAAGAAATACGCCTCGATTCTTTTTAAATTTATATTTTCATTTATTAGATCTGATGGAGTAGATGAGTATATTTTATCAATTTCTATAAAACTCGCTGTATCAAACAATTTATTAATTCTTAATTCAAATAATCGTTTATCCTCATCAGATGTTAATTTAAGATTTTCAACATCAAATTGTGATTTTAATATTTTACGAACAATCTCTTGGACAGCAAAATTATTCTGTCGCGTTGGTAAATTATTTAAAAAATTAAATATCTCCTCAAATTCTTGATTATTAAAAAGTGAAAAAAACTTTGAGTTATCAGATAGATTATCAGAACCAATCTTAAACAAACTTTCAGAAACAACCTCGTCAACTTCACTAAGGATAATTTTATTTGTATAAATCGTCTCTTGGCTGATTAACCTAAAAGGAAGGATAACAGTTAAAAACATTATAAAAAATTTAATTTTCATAAGTATTAAACTCTTTTTCAATGATTTTTGGGTTTATAATGACCTCTGTACTACCTAAATAAATTATGAAACTAACAAATAAAATTAGGAAAGAAATTAAAACTCTCAATATTATTTTATTCATATTATAATTATTAACATATATTTGTATTTATAAATAATTAACTGAATATAACATTATAATCAACATGATTAATTTTACTCAATAAAAAAATGAAATTTAGCATTGTATTATGCAATATGTAAACAAAACGATTATCCTTACAGGAATGATGGGGTCAGGAAAAACAACAATTGGAAGAAACCTGGCTTGTAAGTTAAATAGAACTTTTATTGATTCAGATCATGAAATTTCATTGGCATCTGGACTTACAATAAAAGAGATATTTGAAAAATTCGGTGAGAATTATTTCAGGGTAGGAGAAAGAAAAATAATTAATAGTATTTTGAATAAAAAAAAAAAATACAATATTATCAGTTGGTGGTGGAGCATTTATAAATGACCAATCAAGAGAAGTCATTAATAAGATGGGTCTTTCTGTATGGTTAAAGGCTAGTTATGAAACTTTACACAAAAGATTAAAAAAAAATATTGATAACAGACCCATCTTCGGTGATCAAGATTTTGAAACAAAACTAAAAGAACTAATTTCCAGCAGAGAAATTTCTTACAAAAAAGCACACATAAGTGTTAATGTTGATAATATTAGTATCTCTGAAATTGTTAAAAATATTATTAAAGAGTTAGAAAAGAAAAGTTAATTTATGATTAATAAAACTCTGCAAGTTAACTTAGGGGAAAAAAGTTACCCTATATACGTTGAAGAAAATTTAATTTCGAAAGTTGGAGAAATAGTTAAATCAATTAACTCATTCAGTAAGATATTAGTTATTACTGATCGTAATGTATCAAAACTTCATTTAAAGGACCTATTAAAATCGTTTGATAAAAAGAAACTAGAAATTAATTATATAATTCTTCCTTCAGGCGAATATACAAAAAGCTTTTATCATTTAAATCTTTTATTAAATAAAATTTTATCATTTAAAGTTGATAGACAGTCACTCATAATTTCCTTTGGTGGTGGGGTTATCGGCGATTTAGTTGGCCTAGCTTCTAGTTTAGTTCTAAGAGGTCTTGATTATATCCAAATCCCAACAACACTTCTCTCTCAAGTAGACAGTTCTGTTGGAGGTAAAACAGCTATTAACTCTAAATTCGGAAAAAATCTTATCGGAACTTTTAAACAACCTATTGCAGTAATTTCTTCAATGAATATTCTAAAAACGCTAAAAAAAAGGGATGTAGATTCTGGTTATGCAGAAGTTATTAAATATTCGTTAATAAGAGATAATAATTTTTTTTACTGGCTTAAGTCAAATGGGAAAAAACTTGTGGATCTAAATCCCGAAATTTGTGAGTATGCAATAAAAAAAAGTTGCAAAATAAAGGCTGAAATTGTCTCTTTGGATGAAAAAGAAAATGGAACTCGAGCATTATTAAATCTTGGCCATACTTTTGGTCATGTTCTTGAACTGGTGAATAATTATTCAAACAAAATATACCATGGTGAGGCTGTTTTAGTAGGAATAATGATGGCAATAAAACTTTCGGTAAGTTTGAACTTTTGTGACAAAAAAGTTATTACTGAGTGTGAACAACACTTTAAAGATTTAGGACTAAAGTATAATATTAATGACTATAATCTGAAAATATCACTTAAAAATTTCATGAAATTACTTACTTTTGATAAAAAAATTAAAAATGGAAAGTTAAACTTTATTCTTTTAAAAAGTATTGGTAATGGGTTTGTTCATAACTTAGTTAATCGAAAAAAACTTGAAGAAGTAATTAGGAAGGAGATTAATTTATAATTATGGAAGTATCTATAGGGATTCTAATTGGAAGTATATTCGGATTAATAATATTGTCTGCTTTTTTTTCTGGAGCTGAAACTTCACTTACCTCTGCTTCAAAATCAAGAATGCATACCCTTGCTAAGTCTGGAAAGAAAAATGCAATAATCTTTGAAAAAATATTTAAGAACAAAGAGCAACTTATATGTACCATATTACTTTTTAATAACTTAGTTAATGTCCTCGCCTCAGCGATTGCAACAAGTATCTTATTGGAATTATTTAATTCTGAAGGTATTGTCTACGTAACTGTAATAATGACATTCATGATTTTATTATTTGGTGAATTATTACCCAAAACAATAGCCTTATTTAAAGCTGATAGTATAGCATTAGCTATCTCGCCGATATTTAATCTCTTAATTATAATCTTGTACCCCATTACTCTTACATTTAATGCGGTGGTAAATATTATAATGAAAATTCTTAATATTTCCGATCTAAAAAATAATATTTCTGATTCTAACATAGAAAGCGAAGAAGAGCTCAGAGGGGCGATTGATTTGCATGGTGATGACTCTAAAGAAAAACAAGAAAAAGAAATGTTGAAATCAATTCTGGATTTAGACGAAGTTCTTATTAACTCTATCATGATTCCAAGAAAAAATATTTTTAGTTTACCAATTTCTATTAAGTATGAAGAACTAATAAAAAAAGTAAAAAATAGCCCTCATAGTAGAATACCAATTTGGGATAAAAATTCAGAAAATATTATTGGAGTCCTGCATGTAAGAAGATTAATAGGATACGTATTACCCAAAAATAACAATTTTAATATAATGGATTTTTGCAGTAAACCATGGTTTATTCCAGAAACTTCCACTATTGGAAACCAATTGATGGAGTTCAAAAAAAGAAAAGAACATTTTGCAATAGTTGTTGATGAATACGGAGAATTTTTAGGTATTGTTACTCTTGAGGATATTCTCGAGGAGATTGTCGGAGATATTGACGATGAACTGGACGATATGAATATATCTAAGGGAATCGAGGGAGTCAAAAAACAATCAGAAAATAATTATTTAATAAGAGGGAACGTAACCATCAGAGATTTAAACAGAGAATTAGGTTGGTTCCTTCCAGATAAGGACGCAAATACGATAGCAGGGTTGGTAATTCACGAAAGTAGAACTATCCCTCAAATTGATCAGATATTCTTATTTTATGGCTATAAATTTCAGATCCTTGAAAAAAAAAATAATCAACTAATTAAACTAAAAATTTCGAAGATATAAAAAAAACAAAGATTTTTTTAAAAAAAAGTATTAGAGTAATTTAAGGTTGTTTATTTCTTTATCGGGGAGGATAAGTTAATTGATAATAAAGGAACTTTTAGAGCAAATTATTGGTGTTCAAAAATTATATTTTATAGAACAGGATAAAAGTGCTTTTGATGCTGCTCAATCAATGATCAAACATAAGTGTGGTGCCTTACTTGTTTGCGAAAATCTTATTGATAAATCTTTAAAAGGAATCATAACAGAAAGAGATTTGGCATTCAAAGTAGTTACAAATGAATTACACCCAAAAAAAACAAAAATATCAAATATTATGACAAAGAATGTTGATGTTATCTCGGAAAATAAAACTGCCCTAGACGCAATTGGAATGATGAAGAAAAAGGGTTATAGACATCTTCCAGTTGTTGCACAGTCTGAAGTAATTGGTATTTTATCAATGAGGGATCTATATGCCGTGGCAAATAATCAGTTGCAAGATTCTTTGAAACAACATCAAGAATTTTTATTTGGTACAGGTTATGGTGGATAGAACTTAGTTATAAATTATCTTAATTCTTAATGCGTGAATTTTTGAATTCATTTCTTCACTTAAAGCTTTGTATATTAGTCTCTGCCCCTCTATTCTGGATACAGATGTTAATAAATCAGATTTTATTTCAATGAAAAAATGAGAATTGCCTGTATTGGGACTTTGTGAATGATTTGAGTGTAAGTGTGATTCGTTTTCTACTTTAAGAACCTCTGGTTTAAAAAAATTATTAAGTTTATGGAATATTTGAGATTTCATAACTATGTAATATATTAAAAGAAAAATGTTTGAAATGAAGAAAAAAAAAATTATTAGAGAATTCCCTTGGGAAAAGCATAATAAAAATTTTGTAAAATGTGAGCAGCCTAACTGCAACAATAAAGGTGAATATAGTGCCCCAAAATCAGTTCACTCTGATGAGAAATATAACTTTTGTTTAGAACACGTGAAGATTTATAATAAAAGATGGAACTTCTTTGCTGGACAGTCTCAAAATCAGATTTATGACTTCTTAAAAAATGACATGTATTTTGGTAAACCAACTAAACCAATGTCTGACAAAATTTCATCAAAAATTAATTTTGATTTTTGTTTTATTACGAAAGATTCTATTAACGAAAATACTGTGCCAAATAACGAAGATCATTCTATTATTAAAAATAATAAGTTAAGAAAGGCAATGAAATTATTTGGTTTAAATCTTCCTTTTTCAGCAGCACAATTAAAGAAAAAATATAATAATCTTGTAAAAAAAAATCATCCAGACTTACATGGTGGAGATTCAAAAAAAGAAGATTTGCTGAAAAAAATAAATATTTGCTACAAACTTTTAAAAAAAATTGCTAGATAATCGTCATGCTTAAAAATAATGAAACAATGGATAATGTTGTTACCGATGATTATTGTTTTTCCGATGATGTTTTTAAGATCAAGAAAAGAATAAAAATACCTAAATTTTCAAAGAAAACATCCTTAGTACCTAATATAGATAAAGACTATATATTTGATGAAAAAACTACGATTGCTATTTTAATGGGCCTAATTAATAATAAGAAAGTATTAATCCAAGGACTCCACGGAACAGGGAAGTCGACACACATAGAGCAAGTTGCGGCGAGATTAAACTGGCCTTGTGTTAGACTAAACCTCGATAGTCACATTAGTCGAATAGATCTTTTAGGAAAGGATGCAATCATTATTAGAGATAATAAGCAAATAACCACATTTAAGGAAGGCATTCTTCCATGGTCGATCCAAAACCCTGTTATTCTTGTTTTCGATGAATACGATGCCGGTAGACCGGATGTGATGTTTCTAATTCAAAGAATACTTGAAGCATCAGGAAAACTAACTTTGCTTGATCAAAATAGAGTGATAACTCCACATTCTCATTCGCGAATCCTTGCTACTTGTAATACTATTGGTTTAGGTGACGAAGCAGGTATATATCATGGAACCCAACAAATTAATCAAGGTCAATTAGATAGGTGGAATATTGTAACTGCATTAAATTATTTGGAGCAAGAGATAGAGGAAAAAATAATAATAAAAAAAGTTAAAAAGTTCTCAAAAAATAATAAAAAAAATATTACTCTCATGGTAAAAGTTGCAAACTTAACAAGACAGGGTTTTAAAAATGCTGATATTTCCGTTTTGATGTCACCCAGGACGTCAATAACTTGGGCAGAAAATTCCGAAATCTTTGACGATATTGATTATGCATTTCAATTATCATTCTTAAATAAATGTGATGAAAACGATAAGTTTATTGTCAATGAATATTACCAAAGATGCTTTGGAAGAGAAATAATTAATTATGACCCTTTCAAATAATAAATTTAATACTATTGAAAATATCTCATCTGCAATAGCAAGAACTCTCTCAACAAATAAAGAGTTTACAGTCAGCTTCCAAGAACAAGCGTTGAAAAATGAGACTAATAAGAATATTAGAATTGATTCGAAAACTATAAATACAAAAACCCTAATCAGAGGAAAAATTGACTTTTTTTCTTTCAAAGAAAGGTTTTTAAGTAATAAGATTTATAACGAATTTAAACCGAATTCTGAAAAAAAAACAGAATTATATGAACTTATTCATAATGCTCGGTCAACAGTTCTTGGAATTAAATTTTTTCCAGGATCTTTCAATAATATAATAGATTATTTAGCCATAAAGCAAAAAAATGATTTTAAACTAGACTATCTAATAAAAGATTACAAAAAAATATTTGGGTTTTTCTTGGAATTTTTTTGTGAAAAAAAAATTTTTAAAAATCAATACAAACTTCCACTCAAGAAAAAACAAATAGAACTTATCTTAAAACAAAGAAAAATAATTAAATCTCATCAAGAATTTTCTATTTTAACGCTTAAATTTGTTGATTCATTTTTTAGGGTAATTGATGATATTAATCATGAAGATGATAAGAATGATGTTAGTTCGCAAATAGAGTTGGAAGAAAAAAATGAAAAAGATTTCCAAAAAATGGAAAGTGAAGATTCGGTTGATGTTTCTGATCAAGATTCATTGTTAGAAGAAATAAATAATGGAGAAGAAAATAATAGCGAGTTAAATGCAACTGATGAATCAGATATATCAAATAAGTTAGCAAATAAATATGAGCAATATAAGATTTATACTAGAAAATATGATTTAATTGCTAATGCGTCAGAACTAGCAGATAGAGATGAACTAAATACTCTAAAAAAAAAACTTGATGAAGACTCACCTAAGTTTGATTCTTTGATTAAAAAACTATCCACAAAATTAGAACGAAAACTAATGGCAAATAAGATAAGATCTTGGGAGTTTGATTTAGAAGAGGGTACACTGGATTCATCAAGACTTTCAAGAATCATTTTAAACCCAAATGATAACCTTACGTTCAAAAAAGAGATTGAATCTGCAGCCAAAAATACTGTTGTAAGTTTATTAATCGATAATTCGGGTTCTATGAGAGGGCGACCTATAATTATTGCAGCTAATGCTGTTGAAGTATTAACCAAAACACTTGAAAGATGTGGTGTCAAAGTTGAAATTTTAGGTTTTACTACAAAAGAATGGAAAGGTGGAAAATCAAAAATTGATTGGAATGAAAATAATAAACCAAATAAACCAGGTAGGTTGAACGACCTATTACACATAATATACAAGAACTCTGAAATGAGTTGGAAAAATTGTAACAAGAATATAGGCCTTGTTCTCAAAGATGGAATTTTAAAAGAAAATATAGATGGAGAGGCATTGATTTGGGCAAATCAAAGACTATTGATGAAAGAAGAAAAGAGAAAAATCTTAATTGTTATATCTGATGGAGCACCTGTTGATGACTCAACACTTTCTGCTAATAATTCAAATATATTGGAAAGTCATTTGGCTAAAACAGTACGTGATATTCAGTCAGCTAATAAAATCGAAATCTTAGCTATTGGAATAGGACACGATGTATCAAAATATTATACTGAGGCTTTCACAATTGATAGTGCAGATAAGTTAGCTGAGACAATGTTAGAAAAAATCACAGATCTTTTTAAAAAATAATTTTAATTTTTAAGTGATAAAATATTTTTCTTTATAGCAAGTGTTTCGACAGTATGATTTTTTGATTTTAAACTTAAAACATAATTATCTATCCCACCATTGTGTTCCACAGATTTTATTCCTCTTGCAGTAACTTTGAGCTTAACTTTCTTTCCAAGTTTTTCTGAAAAAAAGGAAATTACTTGAAGGTTGGGTAGGAATTTTCTTTTCGTTTTATTTATAGCCTTACTAACGTTATTACCAGACATTGGTTTTTTTTTTGTAATAGAACAAATTTTTGTCATAATATCTCCAAATAATAATCTATTACTATTTATTATTTTCAGAAAATCAAGTATCAATTATAATTTTTCATATACGTTTTTAATATCTGCTTTGCTGCAGAAGTAGGATCAATGTTTTGATTGTAAACATTCTGCTCAATTTTTCGCACTATCTCCTCATTTTTTACCTTTTCTTTTATGAAAAAATTTAAATTATTTTCAATTAACTCCCACATCCAATAAATATTTTGTTTCGATCTATTAATTAATAAATTATTATTCTTAATTCTTATTGCAATGAAATTAGTAATTGATTTCCAAATCTCTTCTATCCCTTCATTATTTAAAGAAGAGCACTTGAGAATTTCTGGTTTCCAATCTTTTCTGATAGGTCTAATAATTGAAATTGCAGTTCTATAATCATTAACAGTTATATTAGCGGCAGGAATTAGACTGTTATCTGCTTTATTTACAATCAATAGGTCAGATAATTCAATTATACCTTTTTTGATGCCTTGAAGATCATCTCCTCCTGAGGGTAATAAAAGAACAATAAAAATATCTACCATGTTATATACTGCAGTCTCAGCCTGTCCAACTCCCATTGTCTCGACAAAGATAATTTCATAACCTGCGGCTTCAAAACACGAAATTGATTCCCTTGTTTTTTTTGCTACTCCCCCAAGATGCCCACTACTTGGAGTAGGGCGTATGAAAGCATTTTTTTTTATTGAAAGTTCTTCCATTCTTGTCTTATCACCGAGTATTGATCCACCTGTTTTTTGTGAAGAAGGGTCTATAGCTAACACTGCCACCTTATGACCTTTTTTTATAACAGATAAACCAAGTGATTCGATAAATGTTGACTTCCCTACACCAGGAACTCCTGAAACTCCAATTCTAATTGTTTTATTGTTTTTGGGAAGTTTTGATACTAACATCTCTGCTTTTTTTTGATCACTTATCTTGGATGATTCAATTAAAGTTATAGATTTAGCAAGCGATTTCCTAGAGCCGCTTTTTAAACTAGATATAATTTTTTCTATTTCAAATTCATCTGTCTCATCATCTTTCTCATCAGAAAAATTTATTAAAAAATCATTGGCTGTAACAAATCCTTTTGTAAGTTTAAATATTTTTTCTAATATTTTTTTTCTTGGAATACGAACTCCATTAATATATCTGGATATTGAAATCTTTGAAACTCCCAAATGTTTAGCAAAATCCTTTGAGGTTATGCTATTAAGTGAAAGATATTCTTTTAAATGCATTCTAAATTAACCATTTCGGTTAATAGTATATTATAATAATTTTATTATTTCAATAGCTGCTTTCGGTATACTCGTTCCGGGACCAAAAACTTTAGTTACTCCAATTTTTTTCAAAAAATCATAATCTTGTGGCGGAATTACTCCTCCACAAATTACTTTAATAGTATCAGAATCTAATCTTTTTAGTTCTTCCATTAAAACTGGGACCAAAGTTTTATGACCTGCGGCTAGTGTTGATACACCTATTATATGTACATCATTCTCAATAGCTTGTTTTGCTGCCTCCTCCGGTGTTTGAAATAACGGTCCAACGTCTACATCAAAACCTAAATCTGCAAAGGCTGTTGCGATTAACTTTGACCCTCTATCATGACCATCTTGTCCCATCTTGACTACTAACATTCTAGGTCTTCTTCCCTCTTTTTCTGAAAAATTACTAATTTCTTTTTTTACATCATCAAACATATCATTAGACTTACTAGAATTAGCATATACACCGGAAATTGTTCTAGAGGAAGGTTTGTGTCTATCATAAACTTCCTCTAAAGCCGATGTAATTTCCCCAATTGTACATCTATTTCTAGCAGCCTCAATAGATAGTTCTAATAAATTTGATTTATTATTTTTGGCAGCTTCAGACAACCTTCTTAGACAATCTTCTGCTACAGTTTTATTTCTTTTACTCTTTATTAATCTCAGTTTCTTTATCTGATCCTCTCTTGCTCGCTCATTATCAATTGATAAAATATTTATATCTTGTTTCTCTTCTGGTTTATATTTGTTTACCCCTACAATTGTTTCTTCATTAGAATCAACCCTGGCTTGCCTTTTAGCAGAACTTTCTTCAATTCTCATTTTAGGTATACCCTGCTCTATTGCTTTGACCATTCCACCTGCATCATCAATTTCTGAAATTAATTTTTTAGCCTCTCTAATCATATCCGAAGTTAATTTTTCAACATAATAAGAGCCCGCTAAGGGATCTATGACGTTTGTTATTCCAGTTTCTTCGGATAAAATTAATTGAGTATTTCTTGCAATTCGTGCTGAAAAAGAAGTAGGTAATGCTAGTGCTTCATCAAAACTGTTAGTATGCAATGATTGTGTTCCTCCGAAAACAGCTGCCATTGCCTCAACTGTGGTTCTTACAATATTGTTGTAAGCATCTTGTTCAGTTAGTGATACCCCTGAGGTTTGACAGTGCGTTCTTAAAGCTAAACTCTTCATTTTTTTTGGGTTAAATTGACCTATCATCTCTGACCAAAGAAACCTTGCAGCTCTCATCTTTGCTATTTCCATAAAAAAATTCATACCAATTGACCAGAAAAATGAAAGTCTGGGCGCAAAATCATCAATATTCAAACCTCTTTCTAATGCGATTTTTACATATTCCAAGCCATCTGCTATTGTATATGCAAGTTCCTGCACTTGATTTGCACCAGCTTCTTGCATATGATACCCACTAATTGAAATCGAATTAAATTTAGGCATTTTTTTTGAAGTGTATTCAATAATATCAGCAACAATCCTCATACTTGGTTTTGGGGGATAAATAAATGTATTTCTTACCATAAATTCTTTTAAAATATCATTTTGTATAGTTCCAGTTAATTCTTCCTGTTTGCATCCTTGTTCCTCTCCAGCAGCTACAAATGAAGCAAGAACAGGTAAAACTGCCCCATTCATCGTCATTGAAACACTCATTTTATTCAATGGTATTCCATCAAAAAGCACTTTCATATCCTCTATCGAATCAATAGCCACACCAGCATTACCAACATCAGCAACTACTCTTGGATGATCTGAATCGTAACCACGGTGAGTAGCAAGATCAAATGCAACTGAAAGACCCATTACACCATTCTTTAATCCTTCTTTATAAAATTTATTAGATTCTTCTGCAGTGGAAAATCCTGCATATTGTCTGATTGTCCATGGCCTGTTAGAATACATTGTTGCTCTTGGTCCTCTTGTAAATGGAGGTAAACCAGGAAATCCATTTGAATGGGCTAAATCCTTAAGATCATCTTCAGTGTATAAAGGTTTAACTCTAATACCCTCAGGTGTTTTCCATTCTAGTTCAGAAAAATCTTTTCCCTTCAATTCCTTATGAGCTAATTTATTCCAGTCATCAAATGTATATTTTTTTCCCATCTAAGATTCCATTTCACCAGGTTAATTTTTCTATAACAAATTTTGAAAAAATATTTTTTTTCATCATTAAATCATGTAATTTTTCAATATCAATATTCTTATTATTATTTACTTTTCTGTGAATACCACTAGTAACTAACAGACTATCAATTTTGTTATTCAGAGCTCCTTTTATATCATTATCGAGTGAATCACCAATTATCAAAAATTTAGTTTTATTCTGTTCTGATGATAACTCAAAGCACTTCTCATAAATTTCAGGATACGGCTTGCCTAAATATTCAACATTACCACCCAATTTTTCGTAATATTCTGCTAATAATCCAGCACATATCATAAATTTTTCTCCCCTTATGACTTTTTTATCAGGATTAGCACATATCATTAGCGGTTTTGTTTTTGATAACTCAAAAAGAATTTCCTTATAATTATCTAGTGAATCATTCTCACCCCAAGGTCCGGTATTTAGAATAAAATCAGTATATTTCGGTTCATTAACTATCTTTATCTTTAATTCTTCTGTTAAGTGATCATCTCTTGGGGGGCCAATGTGAAAACAATTATTTAATTTTTTATGTTTAATAATTTCATTCATTCTTAACCACGAAATTTCTCCTGAAGAAATTACAAAACTAAACAGATTAGAACTAATTCCGAAATCTTGTAATTGTAGTCTGATTACTTCAGATCTCCTTGGTGCATTGGTTACAAAAATAACTTGCTTGTCTTCTTCCTTCAATCTTTTGAGAAGTTCAATAATTCCTGGAAAAATATTTATTCCATTATGTATTACCCCCCACAAATCAACTAAGAAAGTATTATAATCTTTTACTAATGATGAAAGACCTGATATTTCCGTAATTCTTTTGTTCATATTTACTTAACTTTAAATCCAACAGCAGATTTTATATTTTTAAACCCATTCAGTTTAAGTCTTGATCTTAATTCTTTCAAAATCTCAATGATTACTTCTGGACCCTTGTATATCAACGATGTATATATTTGAATTAAACTTGCTCCTAAACCAATCTTTTCAAAAGCATCTTCACCACTTGAAATACCCCCAACACCAATCAAAGGTACTTTTCCTTTTGTTAACTTATAAGTTTTTTTGAGAATCTCATTTGATAATCTATAAAGTGGTGGTCCGGAAAGACCTCCCAATTCTTTGATTTTCCAGGCGTTTTTGATTGGTTTATCCCTTATACTATCCCTTAAAATTGTAGTATTCGAAATCACCAGGCCACTCAACCAATCTTCTTTGAGAGCAATATTACAAATATTTTCTAAATCTTCATTAGATATATCAGGAGCAATTTTCAATAAAAGTGGGACCTTTTTTATATTCTTTATATTTAACTCTTTTAATAAAAAACTAATTCTATCCTTTTTTTGTATATCTCTTAAACCTGGCGTATTGGGAGATGAAATATTAACCACAACGTAATCCGCAAATTTACTACACTCCGTTAATAATATATTATAATCGTCAAGATAATTATTTGAGTCTTTATTTTTTCCAATATTTGCACCAATAATCCCTTTATTTATTTTTTTAAATTCAGAGATGTTATTAATAAAAAAATCTAAACCTTTGTTATTAAAGCCTAATCTTTGTATCACTGCTTCATATTCTGGTATCCTAAAAACTCTTGGTTTTACATTACCTATTTGGGGCTTTGGGGTAACTGTTCCTAGTTCAGCAAAACCAAATCCCATTTTTAGAATACCTGAAATTACTTCAGCATTTTTATCAAAACCTGCAGCTAAGCCAAGTGGATTAATAAAATTTTTTCCCCACAGATTAATTTTTAAAGCCTCATCAGAAAACTCTTGATTAATAACACCAAATTTAAGAATTCTTAAAAAAAAGTAATGTGCTAATTCTGGGGAGAACAAAAAGCTAAAATTTGAAATATATTTAAACATTTAAATGGATATTAAATTTTTTTTAGGGTTAATTACAAAACTATTTTTAATCATTTTAAAATTCAAAACACCATAGTAATGAGGGAAAAATTTATGATTTCTAGAAATTTCCATTTTTAATTTTCCCTTCATAAATATAGTGATTAATTTAACAATGACTATTTGATTATTTTTCGCAAAATATAAATTAATTGTTTCGTTTAACTGACTAAAAGTTGATAAATGTATAAAACCTGAACTTTTATCAAGTCTTGAACCTAAAAAAAAAAATTTTTTTTAAACGAATTCCACTCCTCATTAGTCAGAATTTTATATACGTATTTATCTGTAATATCTCTCAATTTTCCATCCTTTTTTTTAGTAATGTAATTGAATTCTCTTTGCCGTAAAACTTTATAAATGATCCTATTCTAGGTCCTTCTTTTTGACCTAATACCACTTCATAAAATGCTGAAAACCAATCTCTTAATTTTTCAAATTCAAGTTTCATTCCAATTTCATATATTTTTGTTTGAAGCTCTTCACTCGTAATACCTTCACTTGATTCCTCTAGTACTTTTATCATCATTTTAAACCCATCAATTTCTTTAGTGGAAGCTTTTCTATATTTTTTTTGCGGGGAAATAAATTTTTTATAATAATTCACACCCAACTCTAATAACTGATTTAAAAAAATTGACTCTCTTTTTTTAATTTTGGGATAATAGTTTTCGATAAAACTCCATAGGATTTTTTCATTATCAGCGTTACAAACACTAGCCAAATTTAGAATCATATTAAATGTTAAGGTTTCTGGAATTTTAATTTGATCTTTTAGATTTATAAACCAAAGAGGATTATTTATTTTTTCAATTTTATCTTGCTCAATAAATTTATTTTTATATTTTAAAAATTCATCTGTAGATTTAGGAATTGAATCAAAATATAATTTCTTAGCTTTTCTTGGTGACTGAAACATGAATAATTCTAAACTTTCTTGAGGAGCAAATGCAAGCCAATCTTCAACAGATATTCCATTACCAACCGATTTTGAAATTTTCTCTCCTTTTTCGTCAAGAAATAATTCATAAGTTAAATTTACCGGAGGGTTACCTCCAATAATTTTATTTATTTTACTTGATAATTGAAATGATTCTATTAAGTCTTTTCCATTCATTTCATAGTCAACATCAAGAACCTTCCATCTCATTGCCCAATCAACTTTCCACTGTAATTTACAAGATCCATCATGAATTGATGCTTCAACCCTTTTCTTTAGAAATTTATTGTGATAAATTATCTTATTGTTATCAGTATCAATTTCATCAATTTTTACTTGAAGTACTTTTCCAGTTTCCTTACAAATTGGGAGGAATGGTGAGTATGTTTCCCTTCTTTCTTTACCAAGTGTTGGAAGGATTACGTTTCTAATTTTCTCATAATTCTTCAATACATCCGTCAATCCACTATTAAAAAAACCAGTTTTATATAAATGGGTTGAGGACTTAAAATTATAATCAAAACCAAATCTATTTAAGAATTCTTTTAATTTGAAATTATTAAACTCAGAAAAGCTATTAAATTTTTGAAATGGGTCAGGTATTGAGGATAAGGATTTGTCTATATGTTTTTTTATCATATCTTGATTTGGAATGTTTTCAGGGACCTTTCTTAAGCCGTCCATATCATCAGAAAAAACATAAAGTTTAGTCTCATAATTTGATAAAAATTTAAATGCTTTAATTACCATTATAGTTCTGAGAACCTCACCAAAGGTTCCTATGTGAGGTAAACCAGACGGGCCGTAACCAGTTTGAAATACAGAGTATTTTTTAACTTTTTTTTGATTATCTATTCTTTTTTTAACTTTTATGGCCTCAAGAAATGGCCATAGTTTTAAATCATCAATATTCATAATTATAAATTAAAAATCCAAAGAAAATTAAAATAGAATGATAATTACTCTTAGAATAAATAAAACACATATTTTTTATGTAATATAGATATATTAACTTTTTTTTTTCGTAAAATTTTTTTATTTTGTTTTTTTTAATTATTTCTCATGCTAACATTGGCTGTAAATTATGGGAAAGACTCTTAGTGAAAAAATTAAAAGGAGATTACTTCATATTTTCGGCTAATAGACTAAGAGATGGAAAAGTAATTTTTTTGTCTGTTCTTAACTCTTCGAGAATATGGATCGAAGACAGTTCTTCAGCGACTGTATTTAAAAAGAATGAAATAGAAAAATACAAGGAAATAGTTATGAAAGATGAAGAATCTTGTGAAATTGTTGAACCTTATTTAGTTGAAGTAAACAAAAAAGGAGAAATTTCAAAACTTAGGGAAAAAATAAGATCAAATGGTTTGAACTTTAATATTAGAAAAAATGTACAGATACAACCAAAAAGATAAGAAAATCATTTCAGACAGAGTCAAACAATTTAAAGGTCAGGTACAGAGAAGACTGAAAGGAGAGCTCTCTGAAAATGAATTTAAACCTCTAAGACTAATGAATGGTTTATATTTGCAACTTCATGCATATATGTTGAGAATTGCCATTCCTTATGGTGAATTGTCTTACAAGCAAATGAATAAAATTGCAGAAATTTCAGACAAATATGATAAAGGTTATGGTCACTTTACAACTAGACAAAATATTCAACTGAATTGGCCCAAACTTATTGATGTCCCCAATATACTGAGTGAACTTTCGACTGTTGAAATGCATGCAATTCAAACGTCTGGAAACTGTATAAGAAATATTTCTGCAGATCATCTCGCTGGTTTGACAAAAGACGAAGTCGAAGACCCAAGACCTTGGTGTGAATTAATTAGAAAATGGTCAACATTTCACCCTGAATTTTCATTCCTACCAAGAAAATTTAAAATTGCAATCACAGGTTGTAAAAAAGATAGAGCAGCGATAATGGTGCATGATATAGGAATGAGACTCATAAGAAAAAATAAAGAGGTTGGTTTTGAAATATTCGTTGGTGGGGGACAGGGAAGATCACCTTTGATAGCACAAAAAATTATTAATTTTTTAAAAAAAAAAGATGTTCTTAGCTATCTTGAAGCTATCTTAAGAGTTTACAACGAATTAGGGAGAAGAGACAATATTTATAAAGCTAGAATTAAAATCTTAGTTGGTCAAGTTGGGATTGAAAAATTTAGTAAAATGGTAAAGCAAGAATGGTTAAAAATAAAAAATAGTAATCTTTTAGTTACTCAAGAAGAAATTAAAACCATAAAAAAATTTTTTAAACTACCTAATCTTAAAGAAAAAGAATTTAAATTAAAATCAAATAATTCAGAACTAAAAGTCTGGATCGATCAAAATGTAAAAAAACACAAGATAAAAGGTTATTCGATTGTTTTTATCTCATTAAAACCCCTTGGACTTCCGCCAGGAGACATAACATCGAAACAAATGAGAACGGTTGCAAAAATTTCTAAAAAATATTCATTTGGAGAAATCAGAGTAACTCACGAGCAAAATTTAGTACTTCCGCATGTTTTGAATAGCAATTTAGAAATAATTTGGAAATTACTAAAAGAAGAAGGACTTTCAACCTCAAATATAGGACTTTTAACCGATACAATTTGTTGTCCTGGTCTTGATTATTGCGCCCTTGCAACTGCCAGGTCAATTCCTATTGCACAAAGAATTTCCAATCACTTTAGTACAATAGAAAAGCAAAAAATTATTGGTGATATGAAAATAAAGATTTCTGGCTGTATTAATGCTTGTGGACACCATCATGTTGGAAATATTGGAATCCTTGGATTAGATAGAAATGGTCAAGAATTCTACCAAATAACAATGGGTGGCTCATCAGATGAAAATTCTCAAATTGGGGAAATAATTGGACCATCCTTCCCCACAGAAAAAATTATTGATGCTTTAGACAAAATTCTTGAAGTTTATCTAAAAAAAAGAAGGAACAGTAAGGAAAACTTTCTTCAAACTGTCAAACAAATTGGTCTTAAACCTTTTAAAGAAGCTTTGTATGAAAATAATAAATAATGACTTTTCAAAAAACGAATTTATTGAAGTTTCTGATAATTCTTTAAATCATAAAAGTTCCTCAATATTGTTCAATCTTTCATATTGGGAAAATAATAAAGAAAAACTAGTAAGACAAAACTATAATTTAGGAATAAAGTTTTCTCCTGATGAACAAATAGAAAAAATATACCAAGATAATAAGTTTTTCAAGCTAATATGTATTAATTTTCTTAGCTTCAAGGATGGAAGACCTTTCTCCTTTGCAAGAAAATTAAGAGAGAGGTACAACTATAAATTTAAGATCAGAGCATCTGGTCAGATACTTCCAGATCAATATATTTTTCTACTAAGATGCGGTTTTGATTCTTTTGAAATAAATGAAATTCACGAAAATACATGGAGGAAAATATTAGAAAATAATCCAGGGGTTTATTATCAATCAACAGGAATAAAAATCAAAAAAAACCCACTAAAAAAAATTTAGTGGGTTTTACAAAAATCGGCTTATGTTAACTCTCTTAGAAGTCCATGCCGCCCATGCCGCCCATGCCGCCCATGCCGCCCATGCCGCCCATGCCGCCGCCGCCAGGCATTGGAGGCATTGGTTCTTTCGGTTCAGGCATTTCTGCAATCATTGCTTCAGTTGTTAGTAATAAACTAGCAATTGAAGCAGCATTTTCTAGAGCAGCTCTTACAACTTTAACTGGATCAATTATTCCAGCTTTAACTAAATCTGTAAAAGACTCTGCTTGGGCATCATAGCCATAATTATTGTCTTTACTTTCTAAGAGTTTTCCAATAACAATAGAGCCTTCAACTCCAGCATTTTCACAAATTTGTCTAGTAGGAGATTCTAAAGACTTTCTTACAATATCAATACCTGCGTTTTGATCTGAATTTTTACCCTCCAAACCTTCTAAACTCTTTATTGAATAAAGTAGTGCAGTTCCACCGCCGGGGACGATTCCTTCCTCAACAGCAGCTCTAGTTGCATTTAATGCATCATCTACTCTATCTTTTCTCTCTTTAACTTCAACTTCTGTGGATCCACCTACATTAATAACAGCAACTCCACCTGACAGCTTTGCAAGTCTTTCTTGAAGTTTCTCTTTATCATAATCAGATGTTGTTGTTTCAATTTGTGTTTTAATTTGTTCACATCTCGCACTTAAATCAGAAGTATTTCCTGCTCCACTTACAACAGTAGTATCCTCTTTATCAATTCTTACTTTCTTACAAGAACCAAGGTCAGTGATTTGAACACTTTCAAGCTTAATTCCAAGCTCATCGCTAATGACTTGTCCTCCAGTAAGAATAGCAAGATCTTCAAGCATAGCCTTTCTTCTATCACCAAATCCTGGTGCTTTAACTGCAGCAACCTTTAATCCTCCACGAAGTTTGTTTACAACTAAAGTAGCAAGAGCCTCACCTTCCACATCCTCAGCGATTATAAGAAGAGGTTTACCTGATTTAACAATTGCTTCCAACAAAGGTAACAAATCTTGTAGGTTTGAGAGTTTACCTTCATTTAAAAGTATATACGGATCCTCAAATTCACATATCATCTTTTCCGCATCAGTGATAAAGTATGGAGAAAGGTATCCTCTGTCAAATTGCATTCCCTCTGTGGTCTCAAGTGTAGTATCTCTTGTTTTGGACTCTTCCACAGTTATGACACCGTCCCGTCCAACTTTATCCATAGCTTCTGCTATTTTGTTACCTATTTCATCTTCACCATTTGCAGATATAGTTCCTACTTGTGCAATCTCATCTGACGAACCTAGTTGTTTGCTCTTTGACTTCAGATTTTCTAAAACTTTAGTAACAGCAATATCAATCCCTCTTTTGAGGTCCATAGGGTTCATTCCAGCTGTTACAGCTTTTGCTCCTTGCCTTACTATTGCTTGAGCTAAGACTGTTGCTGTGGTAGTTCCATCTCCAGCAGCATCCGAGCTCTTACTGGCTACTTCTTTGACCATTTGGGCACCCATATTCTCAAATTTATCTTTGAGCTCGATTTCTTTCGCAACGGATACACCGTCTTTAGTTACTCTTGGAGCTCCAAAAGATTTATCAAGTATAACATTTCTTCCCTTAGGTCCTAACGTAACTTTAACTGCATTAGCTAAAGCATCTACTCCTGCGATCATGCTTGTACGCGCATCTGATCCAAACGTAATAATTTTTGCTGACATTTATAATCTCCTTATTCTATGATTCCCATTATGTCTGATTCTTTCATAATTAATAGATCTTCCCCATCTAATTTTACTTCAGTTCCAGACCATTTCCCAAAGAGAACTTTATCTCCTTGCTTCACACCCATTGGTTTTATTTTTCCATCTTCACCAGCTTCTCCTGGACCTACAGAAAGAACTTCTCCTTCGCTAGGTTTCTCTTTTGCTGTATCAGGAATTATAATACCACCTGCAGATTTTTGATCACTTTCAATGCGTTTAACCACAACACGGTCATGTAGAGGTTTAAATTTCATATTGAATCTCCTTTAATTTAGACAATTCATGTTAATATTTATCTAAGCCTTGTTAGCACTTAGACTTATCGAGTGCTAATTTATTCAAAAAAACTTATTTGTCAACCATTAAGTTTATAAAATTCCAAACTCTTTAACTATGAATCTTTCAAGCTCTTTTACTACCGGGTTTATTTTTTTTTTTTCAGTATTTAAAATCAAATCTGGTTCATCAGGTTCCTCATAAGGTGCCGAAAGTCCTGTAAAGTACTTAATTTTTCCACGTTTTGCTTTTGCATACAAACCTTTTACATCCCTCTCTAAGCATTTTTCTATTGATGATTTAATATAAACTTCTCTAAAAATCTCTGGCCTAATTGATCTGGCTTTTTTCCTTTCTGATTTATAAGGAGAAATCAATGCAGCGATAACTAAAAAACCTGCATTTGCAAACAAAGCTGCTACCTCTGATGTTCTTCTTATATTTTCCATTCTGTCCTCTGGAGAAAAATTAAGATCTTTATTTAAACCTAATCTTAAATTATCACCATCTAAAATAAAGATATTATAACCTTTAAAAAATAGCCTCTTTTCAATTTCTTTTGCAATTGTTGATTTTCCAGATCCTGACAGTCCTGTAAACCAAATGATTCCTGGTCTATGCTTTAATTTTAATGTTCTATCCGTTTCGGAAATTGCAAAATTTGTAGGTACAATATTTTTATTTCCTTCAATGTTTTTTTCTCTCTGATCTGGATAATTTTTAGAATTAATTATTCCTCCACCAACAACATTGAAGTTTTCAATTATGCTGAATCTTGATGTCGCAGCATTGTCTGAAAAGTCATCCACAGGAATAATAAATTGAGAATATAATGTTACCTCTGCAACTTCATTTTTTAAAACTTTCTTATTGATTTTATGAGACAAATCATTCGTGTTTATTATTTTTTTAATACCTTCAATTTTTACTCTATATTCTCCGGAGGTAATCCTTATCAAATAATTTTTTCCTACTTCAAGTGCCTGATCACTTAACCAAAATATATTTGCTTCAAAATTATTTACTAATTTAGGCGGAGATTTTTTTGTTGAAATTATATTGCCTCTCTCAACAAAAATTTCGTCATCGATTGTTAAACCAATGCATTCACCATGAAATGCATGATCTTTCTTTGATCCCCATACCTCAATTGATTTAATGTAAGCAGCACTACTACTGGGGGAAAAAAAAACTTCATCACCGGAAGAAATCTCTCCACTTTCAATTTTTCCAACTATTATTCTTTTATCATTTATTTTGTAAATATCCTGAACTGGAAGTCTAAGAGGTAAATTTTTTGATATACTTCCTAAATTATGTTTATCGAATGCTTCAATTACATTATATCCTGAATACCATGGCATTTTTTTACTTTTTTTATATATATTCTCTCCTTCACGTGCTGAGATTGGTATAATTTGATTTATATCCACAGACAATAAATTTAGGTAATTTGTAATTTCATTTTTTACTTTTAAAAAATAATCTTTATTGTAAGAAACTTTATCCATTTTGTTTATCACCACTATCACTTTTGATAACCCAAGTAACTTTAATAAATAACCATGCTTTTTTGTTTGTTCTTTCACTCCTTCATTGACGTCAACTATTAGTGTTGCAATATCAGCGGATGATGCACCAGTTATCATATTTCTCAAAAACTCCTTATGCCCTGGAGCGTCTATTAAAATATAATTTCTTTTTTGTGTTTTAAAAAAGGTTTGTGTGGTGTCAATAGTTATTCCCTGATTTCTTTCTGTTTGAAAAGAATCCATTAAATACGCCCACTCAAAAGTTTCACCCCTTTTTTTACTTACACTTACTAATTCATCATATTTACCATCTTTAATTTGACCTAAGTCATACATTATTCTACCTATTAAAGTAGATTTTCCATGATCTACATGTCCTACAATTACGACTTTAAGTGTTTCATTTAAACTATTTTCTTCATGCACTTTACATATAACCTTTAGATCTTAATTTCTCAAAAACATCCTCGTCTTCGTGGTCCATTTGTCTCCCTGATCTCTCTGATATTTTTGTTTTTTCTAATTCTTGAATAATCTCTTCAATATTTTTTGCATCACTGCTAATTGGATGAGTTATATCTTCATCTCCCAGTGATCTATATCTTTGACCATTTTTAGAGAAATAAAGATCAACAACAGGTATTTTTTCTCTTTTAATATATTTCCAAATATCAATTTCAGTCCAACTTAATAATGGGTGTACCCTCAAATGAATGTTTGCAGGATAATTGGTATTAAATTGATCCCAAAATTCTGGTGGCTGATTTTTAATATCCCAGGTTCCCTGATCATCTCTTGGACTAAAGAATCTCTCTTTCGCTCTAGTTCCTTGCTCGTCTCTTCTTATGCCTGCTATAACAGCTCTAAATTTATATTTGGTTAATATTTTTTTTAAACCTTCAGTTTTTCTTGCTGCTGATCTGGCTGCCGGAGGAAAAGATGGATCAATATCTGTTATTGGAGGGCACAACCCCTTTATTAATTTTAATTTCCATTTTTTTTCATATTTATTTCTAAAAGAATACATTTCTTTAAATTTTTTTTCAGTATCAACGTGGACGACTGGAAAAGGTATTTTTCCAAGGAAGGCCTTAAAAGCAAGCCAGATCATTACATTTGAATCTTTTCCCAAAGACCAAAGCATGGCAATATTTTTTATAGAACTAAACGCCTCTCTAAAAATATAAATACTTTGATTTTCTAATTTACTTAAGTGATCCATCTTATTTTTTAAAAAAATTATGAATGCCACATTCTGTTTTTTTCGAATTAAGCCATCTTCCTGAACGTATATTTTTTTTCTTAATTGGTTTCATCGTACAATTCGCACATCCAATTGATTTGTACCCTAATAAGTTCAATGGGTGTTTAAGTAAGTTAAATTCATTTAAATATCTTTCTATTCTACTTTGTTTCCAAAAAAGTAATGGGCTTATCAAAAATTTATCATCCTGTAATTCGATTAATGGTTTTTCAGATCTCTCAATACTATGAAAACCCTTTCTTCCTGAAAACCACGCATCAAAGTTAATCAAAGCTTTTTTTAATGGTTTAACCTTTCTAATATCACAACATAAATCTGAATTTTTAGACCATAAATCATCCACGGGATCTTTAGACTTTAAATCATACTTATCAGGAAAGATTTCTATGAAATTTTTGAATTTATATAATTCTAAGATTTGATTTTTATAAAGAATTGTTTCACCAAATAATTTTAATGTGTTTAAGAATATAATTGGCGTATTTAAAGATACCTTTGATATCATATCAAGCATAACTATAGACTCTGATCCGAAGGAACAAACGTATACAACTTTATCTTTAAAAACCTTTTTGATAGCTAAATCTATAATCTCCAGCGAATTTTTGTTGTCAAAGATCTTTGTTATTCTGTTTACGTTATTTTGTTTTTCAGCATTATTTATAAGCATAATAATTATAATAAATGATAGAAATGTATAATGTCAATTTTATTTGTAAAATATAATATTATACACAAATAATATGTATTTTATTTTTATATTTTGTTTTTATTTTGAATGTAATGAGTGTAATTAAACAAAGAAATATAATTCCTCTCTGGCTTTTTCTAAACTCAGTCATGATTGTTGTTATGGTTGTTATTGGGGGCATTACAAGGCTCACTGACTCTGGTCTATCAATGGTTGATTGGAGACTCTTTGCTGGCATACTTCCTCCTATGAACGAAAATGAATGGGGTATTTTATTTGAAAATTATAAATTATATCCAGAATACAAATTTTTAAATTTCGATATTTCATTAACTGAATTTAAAAAAATCTTTTTTTGGGAATATATTCACAGAATATGGGGTCGCCTTATTGGCATAACATTCGTCTTTCCATTCATATATTTTTTGATTTATAAAAAGCTTTCACGCAAGTTGTCAAAGTTTCTTTTTCTTGCATTATTTCTTGGATGTTTCCAGGGTTTTATGGGATGGTTTATGGTTAAAAGTGGTTTAATTGATAAACCCGATGTAAGTCAATACAGATTAGCGGCTCACCTTGGTGTGGCATTTACTATATATGTATTACTACTATTCTTGGGATGGAACCAACTAAGATCATTAAGTTCGGGAAATGTAATCAACAAATATGATTTTAATATAAAAGCACTACTAGTTATTTCTTTCTTTCTAACATTTTTTACCATAATTTCTGGTGCTTTTGTTGCTGGTATTGATGCTGGTCTTGCATATAATAACTTCCCGTTAATGGGAGATGGTTTCTTACCTCCTGATGCTTTCATTCTAGAACCGTTTTGGGTAAATTTTTTTGAAAATACAAGTTTAGTACAGTTTGATCACAGAGTTCTTGCAACTATAACTGCTTTAGTAATTTTAGGTATTTGTATTTGTAATTATAAAAAAATTAAAGACCAATTAATAAAAAAACTTTTTTTAACTCTATCTAGTATTATTATTATACAATATTTGTTAGGAATTTTTGTATTAAAACTCCTTGTTCCAGTTGCGCTAGGTGTAATACATCAACTTGGATCTTTAATAGTTTTGACATTAATTACTTTAATTATCTCAGAGATTTATACAAAAGAAAAAGGAGCTATATAATACTAAATAACTCCTTACTTCTTTGGCTAAAATTTAAAAAACGATAAAATAATTAGAAACCTGCGCCAACTGACCATATAACTTGATCTATTTCTTGATCAGCACCATAACCTTCAACAGTTGTATATGATAGTCCCCAGTCAAGTCCAAATGCACTAGTTGAAATTGATGCCATGTAATCAGTATATTGGTTACCACCCTCATCATCAGCTCCAGTAAATCCTGCTGATCCAGAAAGCGTAAACGGAGTGCTTGGAACACCAAACTCAATGCCAATATTTTGATAATCATAGTTTCCTTGTTGGAATCCAGCAGGTGAATATCCGTAATAATAAGATATACCAACATCAGTAATTCCAGCAGGAACCGTTGCTCCAATTGATCCATAATATTCTACAAAATCGGCATTTCTTGCACCATCAGCAGTATTTTGATCAGTCATGCCTGGATAATCATAATAGAGTACTCCTCCATCATAAGATAAAAAATCTTCAAGACCAGGGATAGCACCTGATATACCAGCATAGTAATCCAATTCATTACCACTGAGTGAATTTGTTCCACCAGAAACGTTGGATCCCCAAATACCAGCATACGCATCCACATAGGTATCAAGCAAAGTTACGCCCCAGTCAAAACCACCCTGAATAGCAGACTGACCAGCATTTTGTTGCTCGCCTCTCCACACATATTGAGAAAAGAAACTTACGTTAGCAGAAATTTCCCCATATGGAAATTTTTCTGGAAGTTCAAAAGACTTTAAGTCTGTTGCTAATAGCATCGGTAAAGCAACCATTGGAGCTATTATGCTTTTTTTAACATTAATCATATTTTAACCCTTTCAAATGAAAATTTAGATTATTAAGTATATATTGATTATTTTTTAAGCAAAATAAATAATGTATAAATTTTAATCACTGTATATATTTATTATGTACCACCTTTTAAATCAAGAGAAATATTGCAAATAAATGAAACTCGTGAGATAATGTTGCATAAATACAACAAAGTAAAAAAAAATGGAAACTTTAGTACTCTTTTCTGCCACAATTTGGATCTATTTAATTTTTTTTCATGGTAGAAAAAATTACATAAATGACCCTTTTTTTTGGACTAACAAAATCATTTTCGAGCAGGCAATTAAATATGAGCAACTAGAAAAAAAAAAAAAATCAAATGAAAAAGATCAAGTAAGTATTATAATTCCTGCAAGAAATGAAGAAATTACAATCCCTAAAACACTTGAAAATGTTATCAAACAAAATTGTGTGAACATTCAAGTTATCATTATAGACGATCAAAGCACTGATTTAACGGTGAAAAAAGCAAATCAAATATTCAAAAAATTTTCCTTTACTAACAAAAAAATTATAAAATCCTCTAACTTACCTACCGGATGGAATGGTAAAGTTTGGGCTCTTAAGCAAGGGTTTGATTTAGTTTGTAAGGAAAAAAAAAGTAAATTTGTTTTATTTTTAGATGCCGACGTTAACATCGAAAAAGATCTAGTTCATAATCTTAAAAAATTTTTAATAGAAAAAAAAATTGATATGGTTTCCCTAATGGCTAAATTAAATTGTAAATCTCTATGGGAAAAACTTTTAATTCCCCCATTTATTCTATTCTTTCAAAAGTTATACCCATTTAATTTAGTAAATAATAAAAATAGCAAGGTTTCTGCAGCTGCAGGTGGGTGTATTTTTACCAAAACAGAAATATTTAAAAAATCTAATGTTTTTTATAAAATAAAAAACAAAGTGATTGATGACTGTAATACTGCAAAGATCATAAAAAAAAATGGTTCAATTTGGCTAGGACTGTCTGACAAATTAATTAGCACCAGAGAATATAACACTCTCAGATCGATAAATAAAATGATTTCCAGATGCGCATTTGAACAATTAAATAATTCTCTGTTATTTCTATTATTGTCAATATGTGGGATGATTATAATTTACCTTGCGTGGCCAGTTTCATTTCTATCTGGTATATTTCTGGCTAATAAAACCTTTATTATGTCGACAATAATTATTTTTCTTTTTTCATCAATATGCTATATACCTACACTGAGATTTTATAATTTAAACTTAATTTTCTTTATCAGTTTTCCATTTTCTGCTTTAATTTATACATTGATGACTATAGCCTCAGCTTATAATTTTTATTTTTCAAGAGGAAATGAATGGAAAGGAAGAAAATACTGAGTTTTTGTAAAATAAAGATTATAATTCTAATGTAAGTTTTTAAATATTTTTATGAATCACTTCTCCAAAGAAATTGAATCCATTATTTCTGGAAAAACTATGAAAGATGAGAATTTTCCTGTTTCATCTTTCTTAATATCTAAAAAACATAGAAATCATATTTTTAATTTATACTATTTTGCAAGAGTGTCAGATGATATTGCGGATAATAAACACTTATCGACAAGAGAAAAAAAAAAATTACTAACTGAATTTGATTCAATTCTAAGAAAAAAAAGTTTATCCAATCATATTTTCATAAACAATTTGATAAGAAGTATTAAAATTACACATAATGATATTAAATACCCAAGAAATCTTCTTGTTGCGTTTAAACAAGACTCTGAAAAAAACAGATATAAAAATTGGTCTGAGCTTATAAATTATTGCAGTTATTCTGCCAGTCCTATTGGAAGATATGTTGTAGACCTTCATAATTTAAAAAAAAAAAATACTAACGAAGTTATGAAAAAAATATATAAAGGTTGTGATAATCTATGTAACTGTTTACAAATCTTGAATCACATACAAGATTGCAAGGAAGACTTTGAAGAAATGAATAGAGTTTACATTCCAGAGGATTATTTCAAAAGTTCTAAAATTAGTATTGAAAAAATGCTAATTCCAAAAAATAGAAAAAAAATATTAATGATTTTCAAAAAATGCCTTAATAAAGTTGAAGTTTTACTTGATGATTCTATTGAAAATATTAAACTAATTAATGACTATAGATTAAAAAGAGAAACTTACGTAATATTCAATATTGCAAAGAAATTAACAAAATTGCTTATTAATAATGATCCCATCAAAAAAAAAATTAAACTATCCCATATTGATTTGTTTTTTTGTTTTTTTAAAGGAATAGTAGGAAGATTATAATTTTTAGTATAAATTTAAAAAATAAAGTTAAAGTTTGCTTAGATGAAAATAAAAACACCATTACTTGATAAAGTATCTTCTCCCAAGGATTTAAAAAAATTCAGTCAAGAAGAACTTAAAACTGTTTCCAAAGAATTAAGAAACGAGACTATAGACGCTGTTTCTGTAACTGGTGGACATCTTGGAGCTGGATTAGGAGTTGTTGAGTTAACAGTAGCAATACATAGTGTGTTCAATACTCCAAAAGATAAGTTAATATGGGATGTTGGACACCAATGTTACCCACATAAAATTATTACGGGAAGAAGAGACAAAATTAGAACAATTAGACAACCTGATGGTCTCTATGGTTTTACTAAAAGAACTGAAAGCGAGTATGATCCTTTTGGAGCAGCTCACTCTTCGACTTCAATAAGTGCAGGTCTAGGTATGGCTGTTGCTAGAGATATAAAAAAAGAAAAACATCACATTATAAGTGTGATTGGCGATGGAGCAATAAGTGCAGGAATGGCATATGAGGCAATGAATAATGCTGGTTCGATGAATGCAAATTTGATCGTCATCCTCAATGACAATGATA
>MDTB01014136.1_pt1 | contig 50477 bp, 57 predicted proteins | sample 811161 | NCBI WGS metagenome assembly MDTB01 (sample SAMN05326650, study PRJNA326480) | marine metagenome | isolation source: seawater | place: Mediterranean Sea | collected 2009
CCATACTTTTAAAAATATCATGTACTTTTTCTGTAGTTAATAATTCTAGCCTTTGATCATATATTACCTTTCTTTGATCATTCATTACATCATCAAATTTAAGCAAGTTTTTTCTTATTTCAAAGTTTCTCCCTTCGACCTTAGATTGAGCTTTTTCTATTGCTTTGTTTATCCATGGGTGAACTATTGCTTCTCCTTGTTTCAGCCCCAATTTTTTTAACATGTTATCTAATCTTTCTGAACCAAATATTCTCATAAGGTCATCTTCTAAAGAAATAAAAAACTTTGAATTTCCTGGATCTCCTTGCCTTCCAGATCTTCCACGTAATTGATTATCTATTCTTCTGCTTTCATGTCTTTCTGTTCCTAATACAAACAATCCACCTGATTTAACAACTTTATCTTGGTTTGTTTTTATCTCATTTATATTTGTTAACTTTTTTTCAGTATTTAGATCTAAGCCAATATCAAAATTATTATTTCCTCCTAACTGTATATCTGTACCTCTTCCAGCCATATTAGTTGCTATAGTAACAGCAAAAGGTTTCCCAGCTTGAGATATAATTTTTGCTTCTTTTTCGTGATATCTTGCGTTTAAAACTTGATGACTTATTTGTTGTTTTTTAAGTTTTTTAGAAATGAACTCTGATGTCTTTATGTTAGTTGTCCCTACTAATAATGGTTGTCCTTTATCATGAATCTTTACTATTTCGTTAACAACAGCTAACCATTTTTCTTCATTAGTTCTATAAACTTCATCATTCTCATCGTTTCTAATCATTTTTTTATGAGTTGGAATTTCTATTACATCTAAAGAATAAATTTCTGAAAACTCAGCTGCTTCTGTTTTAGCTGTTCCAGTCATGCCAGAAAGTTTTGGGTACATTCTAAAATAGTTTTGGAAAGTAATTGATGCTAATGTTTGATTCTCATTCTGAATTTTAACATTTTCTTTTGCTTCTATAGCTTGATGAAGGCCTTCTGAATATCTTCTGCCCTCCATCATTCTTCCAGTAAATTCATCTACTATTATGACTTGATTATCTTTTACTAAATAATCTTTATCTTTCGTAAATAAAAAATTTGCCTTTAATGACTGATTAATATGATGAAGCAAGCTAATATTTTCTGGGCTATATAAATTTTTCTCTTTTAATAGGTTTTTTGAAAGAAGTAGTTTTTCAAAATATTCAGTTCCTTTGTCGTTAAGATTAATTGATTTAGATTTCTCATCTATATCATAATTCAAAGCTTCTATATTTTTTACTAAGTTATTAATTATAATATATAAATTCGTATTATCTTCTATAGCACCTGATATTATCAAAGGGGTTCTTGCTTCATCTATCAAAATACTATCTACTTCATCAATTATGGCATAATTAAAACCTCTTTGACACATATCCTCTAAACTAAATTTCATATTGTCTCTAAGGTAATCAAAACCAAATTCATTATTAGTACCGTAAGTAATGTCTGCTTCATAGGCATTCTTTCTTTCATTATCTTCCATTCCAGATTTGATACAACCAACAGATAGACCTAAAAATTTGTATATATTTCCCATCCATGCACTATCTCTATTAGCTAAGTAGTCATTTACTGTTACTATATGTACACCTTTTCCATCTAGAGCATTTAAGTAGGCGGCAAGTGTAGAAACAAGGGTTTTACCCTCTCCTGTCCTCATTTCTGCTATTTTACCATTATGTAATGCAATACCTCCTAAAATCTGAACATCATAATGCCTTTGACCTAAAGTTCTTACAGCAGCTTCTCTAACCAATGAAAACGCTTCTGGAAGAATATCATCAAGAGTTTTACCTTCTTTAATTTTATTTTTTAGTGAAAATGTTTTTTCTTTAATATTATAATCTGTAAGTAATTTAGTTTTTGCTTCTAGATCATTTATTTTGCTAAGTAATAAATTATAACGATTAAGTGTTTTTTTGTTAGGACTACTAAAAAAGCTATTTTTAAAAATTGATAACATAATATAATTTATTTAATTTTTTTTTTTAATTTATAATATAAGAAATAGTAATAGTATATATATATTAATATAAAAACTTTAAATTCAATAATTATGAAAAACCTCAATTTAAAAATATTCCCCCAAATACCAAAACTAGATGGATTAAAACTAGCTTATGGATGTGCAGGTATAAAGAGTAAAACCAAATTAGACATTTCTATAATTGTTTTTGAAGATTTCGCATATGTAGCCTCAGTATTAACTAAATCAAAAACCTGCGCAGCAAATATTATTTGGCTAAAGAAAATAAATAAATTTGGTAAAGTAAAAGTATTATTTGTTAACTCAGGAAATGCAAATGCATACACCGGAAAAGAAGGATATAATAATCTTCTAAAAATTGTTAATTACTTTGTAAAAAGTAAGTTATGTAAAAAGTCAGAAATAATAATTTCTTCAACCGGTGTAATAGGGGAACAGCTTCCTATTAAAAAAATATTAAATTATTTACCAACCTTGATTGAAAATAAAAAATTAAAGCCTGTTACGCATACAGCTCAATGGAAATGTTTTGCAAACTCCATATTAACTACAGACACTTTTATTAAAGGTAGTTATTTAGAAAGTAAGATAGGTAATAAAAAAGTAAAAATTATTGGGATATCTAAAGGTTCAGGAATGATAGCACCAAATATGGCAACCATGTTAGGATATTTTTTTACGGATGCTTTATTACCCCCTAACATTCTAAAAAGACTATTAATCGATGTTTGTGAAAAAACTTTTAATAGTATTACAGTAGATGGTGATACTTCGACAAATGATATGGTGAGTTTTATTTCTACTAGGAAAATAGCTTGCGAAGTTAAATCTATTAATGACGATAAACTTAAACAGTTTAAAATGGACTTGAATAAAGTAGCCTTGCAGTTAGCGAAAAAGATTATTTTAGATGGGGAAGGAGCGAAAAAATTAATACAAGTCTCTGTCTTTAATGCATTTAACTATAAGGAGGCTAAAAAAGTGGCAATGTCTATCGCTAATTCACCTTTAGTTAAAACTGCAGTAGCAGGAGAAGATGCTAATTGGGGAAGAATTATTATGGCAATAGGTAAAACGGATGCAAAAATTAATCAAAAAAAAATATCTCTCAAATTTGGAGACATAATGGTAATTAAGAATGGAGAAATGCAAACAAACTATAAAGAAGCAAATTTGTCAAAATATCTTAAAAAAAAAGAAATAGAAATAAATGTTAATTTATCAGTAGGTAAAGCTATATCTACAATCTGGACTTGTGATCTGACTAAAGAATATATATCTATTAATGCAGATTATAGAAGCTAATTATTTAGTGCCAATAAAAAAATTAAAAGATAAGGTATTATTTCTTAGACTACCATGCTTTATTTCTTGATTGTAGTCATTTTTAAATTTTTTAAATACTGTTTTATTTAATCTGAATTCATTCCTATTTAATAAACTATTACCTTCTCCAAGTGATCTTATAAAAAGCCAAAGGTCTGATGCTTCTGTTATTTGAAAACTAAAGCTCTCCTTATCAACTATTACATTTCTAAAAGATGAACTGTATCCAATATTGCCCAGTGTTTGTATATCTAGATAAGGATGAAAACTAGTATTTTTTTTAATATCAAAGTAATCAAAAAAGAAACTTTTAAATTCTTTAAGGTTATCTTGTGACGGTAATACAGTAAGAAACTTACCATTTTTTACAAGCACATTATAAATATTTTTGAAAACAGAAAGAGGATTTTCAACAGTGTTTAAAGAAAATAAACAGTAACAGATATCAAAACAGTTGTAATTAAAGATTTGATTTTCCGTATCACTAATTACTACATAATTATATTTTTTGTTTATTTCACTTGTCAGTATTGTTTGAAAAAAACTATTTTTTATTTTTTTTTTTTTTAATAAATTCCTTAAAATATTATTTCTAGAAGATAATTCTAAAACAGAGTAATTTTTATTTTCTTCTATTTCAGACCTTTCCAAAAGCATAGAGGATATCTTGTGAAAAAATTTTTGTGCTCTCTTATTTCTACACTTTGAAGCTAAAATATGATTTAGTATTACTTTTTTTTTATCAAACATACTCGCAGAAAATTCTTTGTTTACAATATTTTTTTTTATTTGTAACTACATAAACTTCTTCATAAACTTTTAAAGATAGTCCTTTGCTTAGTTCTATTAATTCTTTTTTTTTTAAAATAAATTTTTCGTTTTTAGGCCTTCCTATTTTTTCATGACCTTTACTAAATGTTTCATATATCAAAAAACCTTTTTTATTTAAAGACTTTATAATTAAGGGAAATATTTGTCTATTAAGAAAGTTAGTAACAACAACAATGTCAAATTTATTTTTTACTAGAGGCCAATTGCTTTTTTTTTCTACGTCAATTACTTTTTTGTTTATATTATTATGAGAAAAAAAATCTAACGATTTATAGTCTATATCGACTGATAATACCTGAAAACCATTATTTGCCAGATAAATAGAATTTCTACCTTTACCGCAAGCAAGATCTAAAGCATATCCAGAGGATTTGCAAATATTGCTTAAACAAGATGATAACCAGTTAGAATACTCTTTATTCATAATTTACTATTGTAATTTATAATTATATAACAATATTTAAATAAATACTTTATAATAAAATTGTAATAAAATGATATTATTTGATCTTAATTGTGAAAATGGACATCAGTTTGAGGCGTGGTTTCCATCAAACTCAAAATTTGAGGTACAACGAAAAAAAAAGTTAATTTCCTGTCCTTATTGTGAGAATAATAATGTTAAAAAGTCTTTAATGGCTCCTAACTTAAATCTAAGTAATAAAAGCAAAACAAAAGTTAAAGACGATAATAAAGCCATACAAGAAAACAAACTGAGAAAACAGATCTTTAAATTTAAAAAATATATTGAAAAAAATACAGAAAATGTGGGTAAGAATTTTGTCGAAGAGGCTAGAAAAATATACTACGGAGAGAAAAAATCTAAACCTATCAGAGGAGAAACAACAGAAAATGAGGCAAAAGAGTTAGCCGATGAGGGCATTCCATTTTCTAAATTACCATGGTCTTCTAGAGAAGATGCTTAATGAATAATTTTTTTGAAAATAATTTAAATAGCTGGCATGATCTTGCAAAGAAAGAACTTGAAGGAAAAGATGATCTTAAAAATTTAAAGTGGATGTCTCAGGAAGGGATAGAAATAAAGGCTTTATATACCAAGGACGATTTAGAAGGGTTAAATCATATAAATACGTTACCAGGTTTTGCACCTTTTGTAAGAGGACCAAAAGCAACAATGTACTACGGAAAACCTTGGACCATAAGACAATATGCTGGCTTTTCAACTGCTAAAGAATCAAATAAATTTTATAGAAATGCTCTGAAATCAGGACAGAAAGGTTTATCAATCGCTTTTGATTTAGCAACACATAGAGGTTATGATAGTGATCATCTTAGAGTTATTGGAGATGTAGGTAAAGCCGGCGTTGCAATTGACTCTGTAGAGGACATGAAACTACTATTTGACAAAATTCCATTAGATAAAATGAGTGTTTCAATGACAATGAACGGAGCAGTTTTACCTATATTGGCTTCATATATTGTTGCAGCCGAAGAACAAGGTGTAAAAAGATGTCAACTTTCAGGTACTATACAAAACGACATTTTGAAAGAGTTTTTGGTAAGAAACACTTATATTTATCCACCCAAAAGCTCTATGAAAATAGTATCTGATATTATCGACTTTACTTCAAAAGAAATGCCAAAATTTAATTCAATATCTATATCAGGTTATCACATGCAAGAAGCAGGAGCTAATCAGGTACAAGAATTAGCTTTTACTATAGCGGATGGATTAGAATATGTTAACACAGCAATTAATAATGGTTTACCAGTAGATGCTTTTGCTCCAAGATTATCCTTCTTTTTCGCAATAGGAATGAATTTTTTTATGGAAGTGGCTAAATTAAGAGCAGCCAGATACATTTGGGCAATAAAAATGAAAGAACTATTTTCTCCTAAAAATAGTAAATCTCTAATGCTAAGAACTCATTGCCAGACTTCAGGAGTTTCTTTAACTGAGAAAGATGCATATAATAATATAATAAGAACTACAATTGAAGCTATGGCAGCTATTATGGGAGGTACGCAATCATTACATACTAATTCATTTGACGAAGCAGTTGCTTTACCATCTGAGATGTCATCACGAATAGCAAGAAATACACAATTGATTCTGCAAAACGAAACTGATATCACTAAAACTATAGATCCACTAGCAGGAAGTTATTATATTGAGAGTTTAACAAACTCTTTAATAGTGCACGCTGGAAACATTATTGACAAAATTATTAATATGGGTGGCATGACTAAAGCAATAGAAGATGGTTTTCCAGGAAGATTAATAGAAGAATCTGCTATAAAAAAACAGGCAAAAGTAGATAGTGGTCAAGAAGTAATAGTAGGAGTAAATAAATATCACAATGAAAATGAAGAGCAATTTGATATACTTGAGATAGACAACACGCAAGTTAAAGTAGAGCAAATAGCTTCATTAAAAAAACTTAAAAAAAATAGGAACTCAGAAGATTGTAATGAAGCACTCAATAATATTACCAATGTAGCAAAAACACAAAAAGGTAATTTATTAGAAGCATGCATAAACGCTGTTAGAAAAAGAGCAACAATAGGAGAAATATCATTAGCTTTAGAAAAAGTTTTTAGCAGATACGAAGAAAAAATAGGTATTATTAAAGATGTTTATGCAACCAATTTTGATGATAAAGATAAAATAGAAGAAATTAAGGATAATATAGAAAGTTTTATACTGAAAAATGGTAGGAGACCTAAAATGCTAGTGGCTAAATTGGGGCAAGATGGTCATGATAGAGGGGCAAAAGTCATAGCATCATCTTTTTCTGATCTTGGTTTCGAAGTTGAAATTACAAAACTATTTCTTACACCAAAAGAATTATTACAGGAGTCTAATAAAGGAATAGTGGATGTGATAGGGATATCTAGTCATGCTGCAGCGCACATGACTTTAGTTACCGAATTTATGCAACTTTTAAGAAGTAATGAAAAAAAGTTCATTATTGTTTGTGGAGGTGTGATACCAAAAAAAGATATAAAGAAATTAAAAAATATAGGAGTATCTGAAGTCTTCGGTCCTGGAACTAATATTCTTGATGCATCAAATAAAGTGCTAAGCCTAATAAAATATGGAGGTAAATCAAATTTATAAATTTTATAGTTGAAGCAAGACTAAATTTATATTAGATTACTTAAATTTACAAAGAGAATTATTATGACAAGAAAATGCGATTTATCTGGAAAAGTAGTTATCACAGGAAATAACGTAAGTCACGCGAATAATAAAACTAGAAGAAGATTTATTCCTAATCTTCAAAATGTAAGTTTATATAGCGATAAATTAGACAAAAAAATAAAGCTCAGAGTTGCCACGTCAACCCTTAGGACAGTCGAAAAAAATGGGGGCATTGATAATTTTTTAATTGAAGCCAGTATTGCTCAATTGTCTAGTGCCGCTCGTAAATATAAAAAATCAATATCAAAGTTAGTGGAAAAAGAAAATATTAAAAAAGCTCAATAAGCTGCTTTGACATAACTCTGCCTAAATCATCTACATCTAATATAGTTACTGCTTTATTGTAATATCTAGTAACGTCGTGTCCTATACCAATTGCTAGAAGTTCTATTGGTGTTTTTTTCTCAATAAAATTAATTACATTTTTTAAATGATAATCCAAATAAGCACTTTTATTGGAAGATAACGTACTATCATCAACTGGTGCTCCATCAGATATAACCATTAATATTTTTCTTTTTTCATTCCTATTAATAAGTCTCTTATATGCCCATTCTAGAGCTTCTCCATCTATATTTTCTTTAAGGAGCCCTTCCTTAAGCATTATACCAAAGTTTTTCCTAGTTCTTCTAGCTGGTGTATCTGCATTTTTATATATTATATGAAGCAGTTCGTTTAGTCTCCCCGGGAAATGTGGTTTGTTTTCCTTTACCCACTGTTCTCTGGCACGACCTCCTTTCCAAGTTTTAGTAGTAAAGCCTAAAACCTCAACTTTAATCCCACACCTTTCTAAGGTTTTGACAAGTATATCGGTTGAAATAGCAGCTATAGTAATGGGTCTTCCTCTCATAGAACCTGAGTTATCAATTAGTAGAGATACTACTGTATCTTTAAACTCAGTATCTTTTTCTTTTTTATATGAAAGTGAATTATCAGGAGAAATAATTACTCTAGATAATTTTCCACTATCAAGAAATCCTTCTTCTAAATCAAATTCCCACCAACGAGTTTGTTTAGATAAAAGCTTTCTTTGAAGTTTGTTAGCTAAAATAGTTATTGTAGAATCTAATTTTTCTGTCTGAATATCTAACTGTTTTCTTAATTTTATAATATCTTCGTTTTCGCAAAGATTTTCTGCAATTGTAGTGCTATCAAATTCTTTAGTGAAAATTTTATAATTTGATATAGAATTTTCTGCAAATTCATCATTGTAATCCGCCGAGCTATTTGAGGCATCATTTTTTTCTTCTTCATCATCTAAGTTAAATGATTCAGACTTTTCTATTTGGCTACTTTTATCATTTTGGTCAGATTCCTCTGATGTATATTGCTGAATATTATCCGGATTATTATTATCATTTTCTTCTATTTTATCGTTTTGCTCATTTTCACTTTTGTCTTCTTTTAATTCTTCTTCTTTACTTTTATTTTCACTTTCAACAAGCTTAATTAAATCTAAAATTTTTTTACTAAAATTAGTTTGATTTTGTATATTACTTTTGAGCTCTAGTTTATTTTGTTTTAAAACTTTTATTAATTTTTCTGCTATTGGATCACTTATTTTCAATAAATCTTTTGAAATATTAGTATTCAAAATTTGACTTTTAATTATTAATTTAAATGTTTCAGAGGGCGAGAGCTTCTTTCCTTTACTTAGACTTTCAGTAATTTTTAATTTATCTAGATGGTATAAATTTTTCTTTATACCAGGATACTTTTTACTACCTAACAACTCGCATCTTAAAAACTCAGTTTCAGTAAATATTTTTTCAGTTTTTTCATCTACTGGGGCCATGCCTTTATGTAATTTAAGGTTATGATATCTTTTTATTAGTGATATAGAATCACTAGTACCTCTAATAGTATTTTTTTCTAAGATAAAATTTTCATTAGATAATTGGGGCATTGAAATATTTGATTCGTCTCGTACATTATTTTCACCAAATAGTAAGGTAAGATTAGGATTTTTTGAAATAGCTTTTACGGTACTCTCAATTGACTTTTTAAATGAATTGATAAGGAGGCTTTTTTTATTCATTTAAATTTGTATTTTTTTCTTCTAAATTATTAAGCCATTGTTCTGGTATATCTATAGCAAGACACCTTTGGTAGTATTCTGCTATGATTGATTTCTCAGCTTCATCACATTTATTTAAGAAGGTTACTTTGAAAGCATAATTGAGATCTCCAAAAATAATGGTATTTTCAGCCCAAGTAATGACAGTTCTAGGGGACATAAGAGTAGATATATCACCATTCTTAAAGCCTGCTCTGGTTAGGTTAGCTAATTCAATCATAGAAAGTATAATATCTTCTTTATAGGACTTTAAAAACTCTTTTACTTTTGAGCATATGATTTTGAATTCCTGTTCTTTAGGTAAATAATTTAAGGTTGAGACAATATTCCATCTATCCATTTGTCCTTGGTTGATTTGTTGCGTTCCATGATAAAGTCCTGATGTATCACCTAAACCAATAGTATTAGTCGTACAAAAAAGCCTGAATGAAGAATGAGGATTTATAACTCTATTTTGCTCTAACAATGTAAGCTTTCCTTCTATTTCTAATATTCTCTGAATTACAAACATCACATCTGGCCTTCCCGCATCATACTCATCAAACACTAAGGCAGTACCACTTTGTAAAGCCCATGGTATTATTCCTTCTTTAAACTTTGTAATTTGGACACCTTTTTCTAAAACAATAGCATCTTTACCTATAAGATCTATTCTGCTTACATGGCTATCTAAATTGATTCTAAGACACCGCCAATTTAGTCTTGCTGCGATTTGTTCTATATGAGTAGATTTACCAGTACCATGATATCCTTGTATCATAACTCTTCTATTGTATTTGAAGCCTGCTAATATAGATAGTGTAGTATCTTTATCAAAAATATAGCTTTTATCTATTTCGGGGACATAATCATCTTTATTCGCAAAGCACGGAACTGTCATATCTGTATCAATGTTAAATAATAAAGAGGCTTTAGATTCTTTATCAGGAACATCACTTCTTTCATTTATTTTTTTATTAATTATTTGTTTCATATATTCCTTTTAAAAATTAAGAAGAGTTAATAGATTAGCATACGCATTATTTAGTTTAACAATATTTTCTTCACAACTATTTTTATTAATGTCAGGATGAAACTTTTTTACCATTAACTTATATTGTTTTTTTAAATCAGATAGTTTATCCGGCATCTCCATATTAAGTATTTTTAAAAACTCTAATACTTTTTTTGTGTCTTCTTTCGACAAGTTGGTAATTTTATTGGTTTCTAAGATTTTATTTTCTAAGTCAAAGAAATTATATAAATCTGAATACTTACTATTTTTTATCCTTTTCCATGTGGGTCTATGCCATGTAGCGTCTTTGGAAACCTCCTTATATATTTGATCAGTTGTCCTTCCTTTAAAGTAATCCCAACCTTTATTGTATTGTTTTACGTGTTCAAGACAAAAATATTTAAAAACTCTTAGCTCACTTCTAGAGCTAGGTGCTTTGTATTCACCTTTTTTTTCACAATTATTCCATTCACAATACTTAGTCAGTAATGGTATGTCAGAATAATCATGAATAAAATAAAAGTCACTATTTTTTTTATTTTTATACATAATATATATAATATTATGTTTTTTTATTTTATTAGCAAGAGTGGTATTAAATAGTGAGAAAAAATTCTAGAAAAAAAAAGAATAGAAGAGATACTTAATATAAGTTTTGCCCCTAGCTTTCTTCAAGTAATAGATAATAGTAAGGATCATGAAGGACACGTAGGAGTAAAAGGCAATCATGGTGAAACTCATTTTTACATAAAAATGAACTCTGATTTATTCAAACAACTTAATAAAGTACAAATGCATCAAAAAGTTTATACGGTACTAAAAGAAGAATTTGATAGAGGTTTACACGCAGTACAGCTAGACTTAAATTAGTTTTTTTTCTTAATATGGACTTTAGTAACTCTAGTTTTGTTTCTAGATATTACTGTTATAATTTTATTTTTAATAAAAAAACTTTCGCCTTTTTCAGGAATTCTTTTTGCTATGTTTATTACTAAACCAGCAATAGTAGAGGCTTCATTTTCAGAAAAGTTTAAATTAAAACTTCTATTTAAGTCCCTGAGTGTAACATTACCATTAACATATATGTTGCCTCTTTTATCTGATGTTGAGCTTAATGAAGGTGAGTCATGTTCATCTTCTATTTGGCCTACTATTTCCTCTAAAATATCTTCTAAAGTTACTAACCCTTGTAATACGCCATATTCATCTACTACAAAGGCTATTTGTTTTTGTTTTTCTCTAAACGCATTAAGCTGGCTTAGTAAACTAGTCGTTTCAGGAATAAACCATGGTTCTTGAAGTACTTCTAAAATATTAAATTTTTTTCTATCTAATAAAGATCTTAAAAGATCTTTAACATGAAATATTCCAATGATATTTTCTGAATTATTTTCCCAAATAGGCACTCTAGAAAAAGGAGTTCTTTTTGCTAAATTAAAATAAAATTGTTTTGACTCTTTCTTGTTAACTCCAAATATATCTTTTCTATGTATCATAACTTCGCCTATTTCTCTATGAGTTAAGTCCAGAATGCTTTCTAACATTAATCTATTATCTTTTTTCATTTCTCCTTCTTTATCTGCCAACAAAATTGCTCCTCTAATTTTATCTATATTTAGATTCTCATTTTTTTTATATTTTATCCTTACTAAAAATTCTATTAACTTATGAACTAATGCATTAATAGGATATAATATCCATATAAAAAAAGATAATATTGGAGTATAATAAACCATCAGTAGATCAGGTTTTCTTATAGCATAAATTTTAGGAAATACTTCTGCAAATATAAAAATTATTGAGGTCATCAATAATGTAGAATATAAAATTCCTATAGCACCAAAAGTTTTTATTAGTAAATTGGTTGCAATAGCAGAAGAAAGAATATTTACTAAATTATTTCCTAAAAGTATTGCGCTTATAGCGATTTCTTTTTTTTTTAATAATTTTTGAGTTTTTGCTGCTCTTTGGTCTCCTTCCGAAATTTTTTTTTGTAATAATGGTTCAGATAGGCTGGTTAAAGCAGTTTCTGATGAAGAAAAAAAAGCTGATAGCATAACTAAAAAAAAAATTATAGTTATTTGGCTTAATGTATAAAAATCGAGCATATTTTAATAAAAACTTTCTATTACCTTTTTTAATAACTTATTTTCAATATTTTTTTCTATTTTTACTTTTCCTATTCCTTCACATAATACAAATCTTATTTCTCCCTTATAAACTTTTTTGTCTTTGGACATTTTTTTAATCAAATCGTTGGCTAACCATTTTTTTTTTTGCGGAAATCTGTGTTAAGGAAGTAGGCAGTAAACTTTTTTCTAGATGATTAAGTAATAAATTAAAGTCGTATTCAGATGATATTTTTAAAAAACAAGACAATTTCATAGCCATAAGTAATCCTATAGATACTGCTTCGCCATGTCTAATAGTATAATTGAGTTCCGCTTCTATGGCATGTGCAAATGTATGCCCTAAGTTTAAAAAAATTCGCATATTATTTTCTTTTTCATCTTCCTTAACAATAGCAGCTTTTTTTTTACAACAATTTATAATCATTTTAATAATTATTTTTTTTTCTAATTTAAAAATTTTTTTAACGTGTTTGTCCAACCAAATGAAAAAACTTTTATCATTAATTAGGCTATACTTGACTACTTCTGCATAACCCGCTTGAAATTCTTTTTTTGGTAATGAGTTCAGTGTCAAAATATCAATAAAAACAGCTTCAGGTTGATAGAAAGAACCAATTAGATTTTTTCCATACTTAGTATTTATAGCAGTTTTCCCTCCTATAGAACTATCAACCTGTGATAATAGTGTTGTAGGTATTTGAATAAATTTTATTCCTCTTAACAAGATTGAAGAAAGAAAACCTACTAAATCCCCTACCACTCCTCCTCCTAATGAATATATTACGTCATTTCTATTCACACCCTGAGATATAACTTTTTCGGCGAGTATTTCAAATTCTTTAAAAGATTTGCTGTTCTCTCCCGGTTTTATAAAAAATATTTTCGGAAATATTTGCTCTTTAATAAAACTACTATTTAGCTCATCTAAATATATTTTTTTAACATTTTTATCTGTAATGATATATGCATTACAATTTGTAAATTTTTTTTTATGAAATTTTACTATACTTTCAGATAATTTCTCACCTATAAAAATATCATAATAATGATTTTCAAGTTTTACAGCTATTTTATGCATCACGACTCTTTAGAAAATTAAGTAAGTTATCAACAGTAATCTGGGCCATTTTTTCTTTACTAGATCTAATAATATCAATTTTAATATCTGCTTTGTTATAAAAACTATTTCTTTCTTTTAACAAACTTATTAATTTCTCTCTAGTTTTTATTTTATTCAATAAGGGTCTAGTATTTTTAGTATTTTTTATTCTTGATTCTATAATTTCAATATTTGCATTAAGCCATATACTTATGCCCGATGATTGTATAACATTTCTTATAGTGGAGTTTATAAAAGCCCCTCCTCCTAAAGACATAATAAATCCATAATTATTATTTAGAATACAGTTTAATATAGTTTTTTCTTCTATTTTTCTAAATTCTTTTTCGCCTAATTTACTAAATATTTGACTTATCTGCATCTTTTCTTTAATTTCAATTTCTTTATCGGTATCAATAAATGGCATATTTAGTTTATAGGACAACCTTTTTCCAACAGTAGTCTTGCCTACCGCCATAAAGCCAATTAAAAAAATTTTTTTATTTTTTAATAAGTTATTTAAATTTCTTTCATTCAAGTGTAATTTATTTTATGGTTAATTAAATTATGTAATTATATTACATATGTAAATAATTTCATTGAAAAAGTTATATGGTATTAAAAAAAATTTTAACTTTCATCATAATCATTATAATAATGTCTGTAATAGGATTCTTGTTTTTTTGGGATATTCCAGCACCAACAAATAAAATAGATAAAAATTTAGAAATTCATAGGCTTAAAAATAATGATTAGAGCTACTTATGGAATAGCTTTTGCTTTGTTATATTTGCTTTTTAACTATTACATAAAAGCTGAAGAAGCTCCAAAGAATATTATAGTAATAGAAGAAGAAATTGAAAATAATCTAGATATTGAATCTAATGGTGTTATAGAAACTGATAATGAAGATACCAATAATGTATTTTCAGATAAAAATGGTGAACAGAAAAATTTAATAGTAATAGATGATATACCAAAAGAGTTTAATCAATGGTACGGCGTTTTGTCTAGTGAGCAAGGAGGCCTTGGTTGGCTCATGTGGGGAAATACTCCTCAAGAGTATGCAATTAAATTAATGAGAACTAGTGCATTTAATCATGGATCCCCAACTTTGTTAAAACTAAATTCTAACTTATTGTTATCAAGAGCAAAAAAGCCAATATCTAAAAAAATATTTATAAATGAACAGATAGATAGTTTAAGTGAGGACCAACTTATTTACTTTAAGGAAAAAATTAAAATATTATCTGCAATCGGAGATACAGAAAATATTAAAAAGCTAATACTGAATATTCCTTTAGAACATAAAACTGAGTTATTTGAAGAACAGTTACTATCAATTAGAAATAATGATATTGATATTCCATTCATATGTGAAAGCATATTAGAAAAAAAGTTTAATTTATCTAAAGATTTACAAATAAGAAAAAAACTTATTTCCTGTAACATAGCTTTAAAAAAATTTGATGAAGCAGAGTTAGCAATTAGCTTGCTTGAAAATGATTTTCAAGAAAGCACTAAATTTGTAGAAGCCGCTAGAAAATTTTTGAGCAATGAGTCGGTTAAGAATATTAAAAATTTTTCTACAACTGAAATAAATAAGCAAAACTTAAAAATTATAAGTTTGGCAGAGTATGAGATGGCTAAAACAATTTTTAAGGATAAAACTAAAGAACTAGATAAAATAATTTTTGATTTAGAACTTTACAGTAAGGAGATACAGATTTCAGCTTTAGAAAGGTTGACACAAAAGGGTATTTATAAAACGAGTATTTTAAAAGAAGCCTACATGGAATATTATAAAAATTTTAGCGCAAGAATGGAGTCAAATTCGATAAATAAGATTCCATCAGAAAACCCAGTTTTAAAAAGAGCAGAGTGGTTTTATTTAGCTAGTAATGCAGTTAAAGATATAGAAAAAGCAAAATATTTAAATTTATTATGGACAGAATCTAATAATCTAGGAATAGAATACAGTATTTATGAAATTACTAAAGATATTATTAAGGATATAGAGCCTAATTCAGATTTAAGCTGGTTTATATTTCCAGCAACAAAAGCTTTATTAGTTTCTAATGAAAATGAGTTAGCAAAAAAATGGCTATTTTTTATGTCTAATGATCTTATTAACAGAGCATCACTAGATTTGAATTTTTGTAAATATTTGATAATGCTTTACATTAAAGATGAAAAATTAGCAAATTCTGGTATTGATATTCCTGATATTGATTTTTTACTAGAAAGATTAAAAAGTGATCCTGAATATAACAAGGAAGAATTTTTTCGTATTTTAATTTCTTTAAAATCTTTAGAATATATAGTTCCAGGAGAGCTTTGGAATGATTTTTACATGAATGACTTTGCAAAAATAGCAAATAATAAAGAAAATTTAAATAATTTAATTTTTAACCTTGATGAGGCTGTAAATAATAACAATCTAGCAGAAGCTGTTTTAATAGTATTAAATTTATTAAATGAAAATAATAAAAATGATTTTTACTATTTTTATAAAGCAATGAATTCTTTATATAAATTAGGGTTAAAAAACTATACTAGAGACTATATATTAGAGTATAATTCAGCAATTTTAAAATAATATAACATGAATAAAATTAATGATAAGGATTTAATAGAATTATATATAGATCAGTTATTTACAGAAAAAAATATTTCTATGACTACTTTAATAGCTTATTCCAACGATTTATTAAATTGTTCTAAATATTTGTTAAGTAATAAAAATAATTTTTTATCATGTAAGGAATTAACTTTATCAAGGTGGTTAGAAGTTATTAATAGTAAATATAAACGTAGTTCAGCCGCTAGAAAAATATCTGTTATTAAGCAATTTTTTAATTTTATTTATATAGAAAAATATAGGATAGATGACCCAGCAAAAAAATTAATATTGCCAAAAAAAGAGATGATGCTTCCAAAAATAATATCCGAAAAAGATATTTGCAACCTGTTAAACTACTTAAATAAAAATAAGAAGTCTTTTAAACAACTACAAATTTTAGTTCTCACTGAATTACTATATGCTACAGGTATGAGAGTAAGTGAATTAGTCACATTAAAATTAAGTAACTTAACCGAAAGTTTCAATCACCTTATTGTAAAAGGTAAGGGAAATAAGGAAAGAATGTTACCTATTCAAGGTATAATTAAAAAGCTACTTCATAAATACATAAATAGTACAGATTATCTATCTTTAAAAAAAAAGAATAAAGGAGATTTTTGGTTGTTTCCATCTAGAAATAAACATATTTCAAGACAAACATATTTTAATAAATTAAAAATAGCAGCTTTGGCTTCTGGATTAGACTATAAATTAGTTTCACCGCATGTTTTAAGACACGCATTTGCTTCGCATATGTTAAAAAATGGAGCAGATTTAAAAGTAATACAATATTTTTTAGGGCATGAAGACATTTCTACTGTAGAAATATATACTCATATTAACTTAGGAGAAACTTTAAAGGCTATAAAGAAGCATCCTATCGCTAAGCATATGGCTAAGGAATAATTATATTATAGGTCAAAATTGAAAAATAATATTAAATCACATATACGATTAAATAGATCAGAGTTAGCGGTCCCTGGTATTAGAAAAGATTTTTTTGAGAAAGCAGCGAAATGCAAAAGTGACATAATTTTCTTAGACCTTGAGGATTCAGTTTCAGTTGGTGATAAGATAAAAGCACGTAAAAATGTAATTCAGGCTATTAACGAGATTGACTGGAAAAATAAAATACTTTCAGTAAGAGTTAATTCATTTGAAACTAGTTTTCTTGAAAAGGATATAGAAGATATAATAAAAAATACATCAGATAATTTAGATTTATTGATGATACCAAAAGTTAATAGCTCTAATGATATAAAAAAGATAGATCAGCTAATTACTGAATATGAATTTAAATATAAAAAAAAAAATCAACTTGGTTTAGAACTTATAATAGAAACAGCATTAGGACTAATAAATATTGAAAAAATAGCCTTATCAAGTAATAGAATTGAGAGCTTGCATTTTGGAGCTGCAGACTTTTCTGCATCTATTGGAGCCAAAACAACTAATATTGGAGGAGTAAATGAAAATTATCGTTTAATTGAGAGCAAAAATAAAATTAATAGAAACTTTTTTATAAATGATATGTGGCATTATCCACTATCGAGAATTGTCATTACAGCTCATGCATTTGGATTAAGAGCTGTAGATTGTCCATATGGTGATTTTAATGACGAATTAGGGTTTGAAACTATGGCAAAAAGTTCTTATACTATGGGTTTTGATGGTAAAATGGTTATACATCCAAATCAAATTGAAACAGCTAATAAAATATATTCACCTACAGAAGAAGAGGTTAATGAGGCTAAAAAAATATTATTACAAATGGAAAAGGCAGAAAATCAGGGAAAAGGAGCTATTGCATTTAATGGAAAATTATTAGATATTGTATCTATTAAACAAGCAAATAATATAGTAGAATTAGCAAGTAAAATAAAAAAGGAAAAAAAGAAAAAATGAAGTTTTTTTTAGATTTTGAATCCGAAATAGCAGAATTAGAAGCTAAAATTAATGAACTAAGGCATCTAGGTAATACAAAAGGTACAAATATACTTGAAGAAATATCAAGCCTAGAATTTAAAGCTAATAAACTCATTAAGAATAAATATTCATCATTATCTCCTTGGCAAAGAGTAAAGGTTGCAAGGCATCCTGAAAGACCTCACTTTTCAGATTATATAAGTGATATTTTTGAAAATTTCATAGAGTTAAAAGGTGATAGAAATTATGCTCAGGATGATGCGATTATAGGAGGACTAGCATCAATAGGAGACATGTCTGTTATGATAATAGGACATGAAAAAGGATATGATACTAATACAAGGTTAAAAAGAAATTTTGGAATGGCCAGACCGGAAGGTTATAGAAAGAGTTCAAGGCTAATGAAATTTGCATCTAATTTCGGTCTACCAATAATTACTTTTGTTGATACTGCTGGAGCATATCCAGGTATTGGCGCAGAGCAAAGAGGTCAGTCTGAGGCAATAGCAACTTCTATAAAAACTTGTCTTAATGTAAAGGTTCCAATATTGAGTATTATAATAGGTGAAGGAGGATCAGGAGGAGCTGTTGCAATAGCTACAGCAGACAGAGTCTTAATGTTAGAAAATTCAGTTTATTCTGTAATTTCTCCAGAAGGTTGTGCATCTATTCTATGGAAAAAGGAAGGATACGATGAAGTAGCTGCAAATAGTTTAAAACTAACGGCAGAAGATTTAATTAAACTGAATGTAATTGATAGCATAATTAAAGAGCCATTAGGAGGAGCACATAGAGATCCTAACGAAATAATTAAAAGAGTAAAAGAAAATATATTAGTACACTTAAAAGAGTTAGATAAAAATAATAACAATAATTTATTAGCTAATAGAAGAAAAAAATATCTACAGTTCGGCTCAAATTTTAAGGTATAACAGAGCTTGTCACTATTAAATAAATTTAACTCAATAAATAATTTTATATATAATTCTGACTACTATATATTGAATTGTAATAAAAGAGAAATAGGGTATGTTCATGTATCAATAGCAGAAGAAATAATTGCAAATATTGAAAAAGTACAGCTATTAAATAGAACTCTTTATTTAAAAGAAAAAAATAAAAAAAAATTAAATAATTTAGTTAGTGAAATAGCTAAACTACTAGTAGCTAAAAAAAAAATAGACATATTATCTGGTGAGTTTTTTTCATGTTTAAACAATATTTCACACGAAGAAATTTTCAGATTAGATAGAACTCTTGTAGAGTATTTAGGAATTCGTGGTTACGGTGTTCACCTTATTGCTTATATTAAAAAAAATAATTCTTATAAGATTTGGGTTCCAAAGAGAAATAGTAATAAATCAATAGACCCTTCAAAACTTGATAATACTGTTGCAGGTGGCATAAAGGCAGGAGAAAATATTTATCACGCATTAAAGAGAGAGGCTAATGAAGAAGCCGGTATTTCATCTGTAGCGCTAAAAGATGCGAAATTGGTAGGGACTTTGAATTATAATTGGAAAAAAAGCAAATATTCTGTAAGAAGAGATACTTTATTTTTATTTGAGCTTGAGGTTGATGAAAGTTTTTATCCCATTTGCAAGGATGGAGAGGTAGAAAATTTTGTTTTAATGGATTGGAAAAAAGTACTTAAATTAATACAAGAAACTGATAACTTTAAAATAAATTGTGCTTTAGTAACAGCTAAATTTTTTATAAGACATGGATTGCTTACAGATAGGAATGAAAACAACTATGAGGAAATACAAAGATTTTAATTATATGATGTTTTTTAATTTTTTTATGTAATCAAGAACTTTTAAATCTTCTATTGTTGGAGGGATTGTATAAGTTTGATCATTTAAAATTTTTGATATAGTTGATCTTAAAATTTTACCAGACCTTGTCTTAGGCAAGCTGCTTACTATAAATGATTTTTTATAAGATGCTACAGGCCCTAGCTTATCTCTTACGAGTTTTATTGATTCTTCAATTATATTTTCTTCTGAACTGATTAAACTATTATTTAACACTATTAATCCAATCGGTACTTCGCCTTTAAGGTTATCCTTTAAGCCAATAACTGCACATTCAGCAATGTCTTTATGTACAGTTAATATTTCTTCAATAGAGCCAGTTGAAATTCTGTGGCCTGCACAGTTTATGATATCATCTGTTCTAGACATAACAGATATATATCCATCTTTATTTATAACTCCCGCATCTGATGTATTATAAAAACCTTTATATTTTTTTAAGTATGCATCATGAAACCTATTTTTACTATTCCATATAGATGAACTACACCCCGGGGGCAAGGGTAATTTAATAACTAAATTTCCCATAGTTTCTGCAGGTACTTCTTCCCCATTATCATTTAATACTATTACTGAAAAACCAGGAGCAGCTTTTCCTGTTGAGCCATGTAATATTTCAAATAACCCGAATTCAGGAAAGTTACCTGCTATTGACCATCCGGTTTCTGTTTGCCACCAGTGATCTATTACAGGTTTATTAGTCATCTCCATAGACCACTTAATGCTTTCAGGATCAGCTCTTTCTCCCGCTAAAAAAATGTATTTTAGTTTATTTAAATCATATTTTTTAAGTTCTTTTCCAAAAGGATCTTCTTTTTTAATAGCTCTTATAGCTGTAGGTGCTGTAAACATTGTTGTTACATTATATTCAGAGATTATCCTCCAAAATTGACCAGAGTCAGGTGTTCCTACTGGTTTGCCTTCGTACAAAACAGTTGAACAGCCTTTTAAAAGGGGCGCATAAACTATGTAAGAATGACCAACTACCCAACCTACATCAGAAGCAGCCCAAAAAACGTCTTCTGTATCAATGTCATAAGTCATTTTCATACTATTATAAAGGGCTACTGCATGTCCTCCATTGGTTCTAACAATACCCTTTGGTGTTCCAGTAGTTCCTGAAGTATGAAGTATATAAAGAGGATGATTAGATGATACTGGATAACAATCTATAGTTTTTTTTAAATCTATAAAATTATTCCAGTCTAAATCTCCCGGTTGATTCAATAAACATTTAAACGTATTTCGTTGGTAAATTATTTGTTTAAGAGGTTTGTGTCCAGATAATTTTATAGCTTTGTCTAAAATTTTTTTATAATCAATAATTTTATTAGGTTCAATACCACAGCTTGAGGAGATTATTAATTTTGGAGCAACATCATCAATTCTGCTAGATAATTCTTCCGCGGCAAATCCTCCAAAAACTACCGAATGTATTACTCCTATTCTAGCACAGGCTAACATAGATATGATAACTTGAGGTATCATAGGCATATAAATTATAACAGTATCACCTTTATTAACTCCTTCTTTTTTTAAGGCATACGCTAAAGAAGATACTTTTGAAAGTAATTCATTGTAATCTATTTTTTCTTTAATATTAGTAACAGGACTATCATAAAAAATAGCAGTTTTATTTCCTTTACCTTCTTTTACGTGTCTATCAACGCAGTTATAGCAAGTGTTTAAAAGACCCCCATGAAACCACTCGAATGTATTGTCATTTTTTTTGTGTAAAGTATTGTCCCACTTTTTAAACCAATGTATATTCTCTGCTTTTTTTTCCCAAAATTTTAAAGGTTCTTTTTTCCAATCTAAATAGTATTTTTCGTAAGACATACATGTATATGAGCAAGAACTAGTTAATGAAAATAGCTCTTGCTCTTAATAAATTACTCTCTATTGCCAAAAAGCATTAAGAGGTATTGAAATAAAAGTAGTAAATCTAAGTACAATTTCAATGCACCCATAACTGCTTTTTTTGTTAAGTCTTCACTATTTTCATTTTCAACATATATTTCTTTAATTACCTGAGTATCGTATGCGGTTAATCCTGCAAAAATGATAACTCCTATTATAGACATTGCAAACTGCATAGCAGAAGAGCCTATAAAAATATTTACTACAGAAGCTATAATTAATCCGATTAGACCCATCATAAGAAAAGAACCCATTTTTGCTAATGATTTTTTGGTAGTGTAACCATAAATACTCATGGTTAAAAACATAGAGGATGCAATAAAGAATACTCTTGCTATCGTAGCGCCAGTATAAACTAAAAAGATACTAGCTAAAGAAATTCCATAGCATGTAGCAAGTACCCAAAATAAATTTTGAGCAGTTCTTGAACTCATTTTATTAATACCAAAACTCATCCATATAATTATTCCTAAAGGTGCAAACATAACAACAAATGCTAAAGGGCCTTGCATTAAAGAAATAACTAAAGCATTGCCAGAATTATAAGCATTAGAAAATAGCCATGCTACAACTCCAGTTATACCAAGTCCTGCAGACATATAGCCATAGACTTTAAGCATGAATTTTCTAAGTCCTTCATCAGTAGAAGATAATGAAGAAGCCTTGGATCTTACATTGTAATCGTTAGTATATTTACCAAACGCCATTTAAAACTCCATTTTTAATTAAATATAACTATAATATATGATATTTTATACTATTTATTCAAGGTTTGATTTTAATAAAGGGCAACTATGAAAAATGAACAAAATACTTATTTTAATAATAATAATTGGATTTATAAAAATAATAAAAAAGCTGTTAAAAAAAATTTTAAATTTAAAAATTTTATTGAAGCTTTTTCATGGATGACAGAACTAGCATTTTATTCAGAAAAATATAATCACCACCCTGAGTGGAAGAATATTTATAACAATGTGGAAGTATTACTAACTACTCATGATAAAAATAGTTTATCAGCAAAAGATTTTAAAATTGCTAAGGTCATGGATAAAATATTCAAAAAATATGTTTAAAAAAAAAAAAACAATAGCTTTAACGTTAGGTTATGCTGGTACCATACCATTTATTTGTAGTGCTATATTAGTTTGGTATAGCAATTCTAATAATGTAAACTTTATTTTAAATACAATTTTAGTTTATTCTTATCTAATAATTACATTTATTGGAGCAGTTTATTGGGGGGTAGCTCTGATTTCAGAAGAAGAAAATCCTGTTAAATTTTTTCCAATATCAATTTTTCCATTTACTGCAGTATGGTTTATAAGCATGATTAATGCTAAAACTTCCGTAAAAATCTTAGTCATTATCTTAATCATAAACTTTTTTTTTATAATTGAAAAATATTTTCTAAACAAGAAAAGTATTCCAAAGTGGTATTTTATTTTGAGGACTAAACTCAATATCATAGTAACAATCTCTTTATTAATTATTTTATTAAATTTGATTTAGGTGTTTTATTTTTTTTTATTAACTTTATTCCTGAAAAAATTACTATTAATGCTCCAATAAATAAATAAGCTTTAACTTCTTCTGAAAAAAATAATATTCCTAATATAGTAGCAAAAATTACTCTGGCGAAATCAAAGGGCATTATTTTTATAGGGTTTGCTATTTTTAATCCTTCTATAGTGAAATATTGTGCAAATAAACTAAATACAGTTGCTAAGAAAATATAAAAAGTAGTTTGATAGTTAAGAGAAGTAGAATTGATTAAAAATGGAACAAATAAAAGTATACAACACAATAAAGAGAACCATAACTGTATGCTCAGACTATCCTCTTGAAAAGATAACTTTTTTAATAAAATTTTTATCGAGGCTATTAAAAATGAGCCTAATAAAGCATAGAAATAGTAAAAATAATTATTATTATCATCTGCTTCAAATCCTAAAATTATTATAATACCTGTAAAACCTATAAATATATAAAAAAGAGACGAATAGTCTATTTTTTCTCCTAGAAAATACACAGTTAATGGAATAATAAAAAAAATTTTTGAAAATAATATTATACTCACATTTGATAAAGGTAAAAATTGTAATGCAGTAAAGGTACAAAACATTGCTGATAAACCTAAAAAAGTTCTGATTATATGTAATTTATAATTAGAAATATTTACTGAAAAGAAATTCAATTTATAAAAAAAAAATAATATTAAGGAAGCAAATAAAGACCTAAAGAAAATTACTTGAACTACATTATGATAAATTAAAGAAAGTTTAATAAAAGTAGCCATCATAGAAAAAAATAAAGCTGCAAGTATTATATTTAATATACCTTTTGTAGTATTACTTAAATTAATTTGTTTAAAATAATTAGGCAAAATCATATTCTTTTTGCAGTTATTATAGGAGTAGTTTCTTTTTTTCCCGCTACTTTTTCTCGCTTTACTATATAAATACTAGAAACAAAAATTACTAAGCTTCCTATCCAAATCCAAATTGATGCAACTTCATAAAAAATATAAAAGGCAAATACAGCAGTAAATGGCAGCCTTAAATAATCAAAAATTAGTACATAAGTCGCATCTGATTTTGCGAAAGCTCTAGTGACTCCTTGGTGTGCTAAAGTTGCGGTTAATCCAGTTCCAATTAATAGGATGTAATCTACATAGCTAGGGTTTTTCCAGTATATAATGCAAGGAAGTAAAGAAAATATTGCTAACACTGCAGGCATATAAAAAACTACAGAGTTGATGTGATCAATCATAGTCAGTTTTTTTATAAAAATAGCAGCTAAGCCCATAAGAAGTGAAGCTAAAATTGCTAATATTAGATACATGCTAATTTCATAGAAACCTGGTCTTATAATAATCATGGCACCTATTATTGAAAATAATATAGCTATAAATCTTCTTTTTTTTATTTTTTCTTTTAAAAAAAAAATAGCACAAATAGCTCCGAAAATTGGTGCAGTAAAGTTTATTGCCGTTGCCTCTGCTAAGGGTATTTTAGATATAGAAAAAAACCACAAATACATTGCAGCCAAAGCAACTATACAACGAGAAATTTGTAATTTAATGGATTTTGTTTTTAAGCTTGAAATACCATCATTAAATATCCAAGGTAATATGAAAATAACGGCAAAAAAAGATCTAAAAAAAATTATTTGCGATAAACTAAATTCCTCGGATAAAAATTTTACCAATGTATTTAAAAGTGCAAAGTTTAAAGATGCAAAAAGCATCCAAAGTGCAGATTTAATTCTTAATGACATTTTTATTATTTTATTTAATATTTGTAATATGAACAATAGTGAATTTAAAAAAGTTTACAAAAATGCTGAGAAAGCATTAGAAGGCATACTGTTTGATGGTATGGTAATCATGTCCGGTGGTTTTGGACTTTGTGGACTTCCAGAAAATCTAATTTTAAGCTTAAAAGAAAGCGGAGTAAAAGGAATAACAGTTATTTCAAATAATGCTGGAACAGAAGGACATGGACTAGGGCTTTTATTAGAAACTAAACAAATAAAAAAGGCCATATCCTCCTATGTAGGAGAAAATAAATTATTTGAACAACAATATCTATCTAAGGAAATTGACTTAGAGTTTAATCCTCAAGGTACTTTAGCAGAGAGAATAAGGGCTGGAGGGGCAGGAATACCAGCTTTTTTTACTGCAACAGGGGTTGGAACTTTAGTTGAAAATAATAAAGAAAAAAAATCAATTCAGGGAAAGGAATACATTCTTGAAACAGGCTTAACTGCTGACCTCGCTATCGTAAAAGCTTGGAAGGGAGATAAGGCCGGAAATCTTATTTATAAAAAAACTGCTAGAAACTTTAATCCTGTGATGGCAACTGCTGGTAAGGTTACTGTTGCAGAAGTTGAAAAATTATGCGAAGTAGGAGAACTTGATCCTGATAATATTCATACACCAGGAATTTATGTTCAAAGAATAATTCAAGGAAATAATTATAGTAAAGCAATTGAAAACCTTACAGTGAGAGATAGTTAATGTCTTGGAATAGAGAAGAGATGTGTAAAAGGGCTGCCGCAGAGTTAAAAGAAGGGTATTATGTTAATCTTGGGATTGGAATGCCTACTTTAGTAGCTAACTACATAAATAAGAATCAAAATATTACCTTACAAAGCGAAAATGGAATGTTGGGTATGGGCGAATTTCCTATAAGAGGACAAGAAGATCCTGATTTAATTAATGCTGGAAAACAGACAATCACTTCATTACCTAATTCTAGTTTTTTTTCCTCATCAGTTTCTTTTGCTATGATAAGAGGTGGTCATATAGATTTATCCATATTAGGCGCTATGCAAGTTTCAAGATTTGGAGATTTAGCTAATTGGATGATACCAGGAAAGATGGTAAAAGGAATGGGCGGAGCAATGGATTTAGTAGCAGGAGTTAAGAAAGTATTAGTATTAATGGATCACGTAGCCAAAGACGGAAGTCCAAAAATTGTAAATAATTGTAATTTACCTTTAACTGGCAAGGCTGTAGTAAATTTAATAATAACCAATCTGGGCGTTTTTAAAGTAGGGAAAGGTATAGATGTTATAGAGCTAGCTCCAGATGTATCTAAGGAAGAAGTATTAGATAAAACAGAAGCAGAATTAAGTTTTATCTAACATTCTAAAACTATTTTTCCAATATTCTTTCTTTCTAACAATTGATTAAGTGCTTCAGAGGCTTTTTCTAAAGGATAACTTTTATAATTTTCAGGGTTTATCAGTTTTTTTATATATAAATCTTCTAACACCTTAAAATTTTCTCCTATCTCTTTTGGTTCTCTATATGCTAATTCACCCCAGTAAAGTCCTTTAGCCTCAGCATTATTTAATAGTAATCTATTAGACGGTATACTCGGGATTTCTCCAGAAGCGAATCCAACTATTACTATTCTTCCATTCCAATTTAATGACTTAACGGCATCCAAAGAATATTGTCCTCCTATCATATCAATAACAACATCAATTTTCTTTATATTTTTTCTCAATAGTTCAGTTCTTAAAATATTTTTATTATAATTTATTACATGACTTGCACCTTTAGCTTTACATACTTCAAGTTTATTATCATTCCCTCCGCAAGCTATTACTTCTGCCCCTAAGGCTTTGGCTATTTCTACACTTGCAATACCAACTCCTCCAGTAGCACCTAATACTAAACAAGTTTCATTTTTTTTAATTTGAGCTTTTCTCACAAGTGCACTGTAAGCAGTTCCGTAAATGACTGGAAATCCAGCAGCAATACTATAAGGCATTTTAACAGGTATTTTATATGTATTTTCTTCTGGAACTACTACCTCAGTCTGGTAACCACCATATTTCATAATAGAGATAACCCTATCTTTAACTTTATGGTTTTTGACTAATTTTCCAATTTCTATAACTTCACCAGAAATTTCTAACCCTGGAGAAAATGGAGGACGAGGCCTTTCTTGATATCTGCCCCTAATTGTTAAAATATCAGCAAAATTTACGCCAACAGCATTTACTTTAATTCGAACCAATGTATCTTCAACTAATCTTGGTTTGGTTTTTTGATAACTTAAAATATCAGGTGAGCCATATTTATTTACAACTATGCTATACATTTTCTTATAGACCTTGTTAATTTTTTAAATTAAAACTATTTTTACCTAATACTTTAATGGAGTAAATATGAAATTTATTAAGAATATAGTTTTTTTTAACTTTTTTATATTTTTTTTTAGTTTTCTAGTTTTAGCAGAAGAAAAAGGACCTAAAAAATTAGGTAAGTTTGAATATTGGAATGTTTATGCTAAAAGTAAAAATTTATGTTACATGATTGCCCAGCCAATTAATTCTGAAGGAGATTACACTATCAGAGGAAAAGTAAGAACTGTGATATACAGAAACAGTACAGAAAAAGATAATAAAAATGTTTTGGGTATTGATTTCGGATATTCGTTTCCAGAGAATGGAAAAGCTTTAATAGAGATTGATAAAAGAAAATCCTTTGAGTTGAGTACATTTGCTGAAACTGCATGGACAAATTCACAAAAAAAAACGGATAAAGAAATTATTAATGAGATGATTAAGGGTAGTACTTTGATAGCTTTTGGAAAATCTAAAAGAGGAACTGATACAAAGGATACATACTCTTTAAAAGGTTTTTCGAAAGCATTTAAAAAAATTAAAGATTATTGTGGATAGAATAATTTGAAAGAAAATATTTATAACCTTTCACTTGAAGAACTAAAGTCGTTTTTTATAGATTTAAATGAAAAACCTTTTAGAGCTGACCAGTTATGGAATTGGATATATGTAAAAGGTATAAATAATTTTGAAAACATTAATAATATGTCAAAAGCTTTAATAGAAAAAATTTCAAATAGTTTCTATATTTCAAAATTAAATATAAGTAAAAATTATGTATCTAAAGACGGTACAAAAAAGTGGCTATATCTATTAAGTGATGGAAAAGAAATAGAGACTGTTTATATACCCGAAAAAAAAAGAGGAACTATTTGTATTTCATCACAGGTGGGGTGTACATTGTCTTGTGCTTTTTGTCACACGGGAACTATGAAATTTATTAGAAATCTAAATGTGTCAGAGATATTAGGACAAATTATTCAAGTGAAAAATGAACTGGAAGACTGGAATAATAAATCTGATGAAAGAAAAGTAACTAATATTGTATTTATGGGTATGGGTGAACCATTTTATAATTATGACAATGTTCTTAAAACAATAAATGTTTTAACAGATGGAAACGGTTTAGCTTTTTCAAAAAGAAAAATTACTTTATCTACTTCAGGGGTAGTTCCTAAAATTGAAAGCTTTAAAGAAGATAGTGATGTAAATTTAGCTGTATCCTTACACGCTGCATTCGATGATATAAGAAATGAACTAGTTCCAATAAATAAAAAATGGCCTATAAACAAATTATTAGAATCTTTAAAATCATATAGTATGAGAAGAAAAAATAAGAGGATTACTTTTGAATACATTATGTTAGACGGTGTTAATGACTCTATTAAGGATGCTCAAGAATTAATAAAATTAATTAAACCATTTAGGGCTAAAATTAATTTAATACCTTTTAATCCATGGCCAGGTTCAAAATATAAAGTATCTTCTCCAAAAAAAATAAATGAATTTAAAAAATATATTTTGGAAAAAGGAGAATTAATTGCTACTGTTAGAATTCCAAGGGGAGATGATGTGTTAGCTGCCTGTGGTCAATTAAAGGCATTATAAAAAGGAGTTTTTATGAAAAAAAAAGTTGTTTTAGCATATTCAGGGGGCTTAGATACTTCAGTTATCTTAAAATGGTTACAAATAGAAAAAAAAATGGAAGTAATAGCCTTTATTGCAGATGTAGGACAGAAAGATGAACTTTTAGAAGCTAAGAAGAATGCTTTAAAAATGGGGGCTATAAAAGTTGAAGTTTTAGATTTAAAAAATATTTTTGCAAAAAATTTTATTTTCCCTATGTTTAGAGCAAATACTTTATATGAAGGAAACTATTTACTAGGAACAGCTATTGCTAGACCTTTAATAGCTCAAAAGCAAATTGAAATTGCTAAAAAATATAAGGCGGTATTTGTTTCTCACGGTGCAACGGGAAAAGGAAATGATCAAATAAGATTTGAACTAGGATATTATTATCATAATAGTAAAATAAAGGTTATTGCTCCTTGGAGAGAGTGGAGTTTAAATTCTAGAGTAAAACTGATAGAATATGCTAGGCAAAATAAAATTCCTGTTCCAGGCAGTAAGAAAAAAGATCCTCCGTATTCGATGGATGCTAATTTATTACATATATCTTATGAAGGAAAAATATTAGAAGACCCTTGGAAAGAACCTGATGAAAGTATGTTTAGATTGACCGTGAGACCTGATTTAGCTAAAAATACAGGAGATAATATTATTGTCTCTTTTAAAAAAGGAAATGTAGTGGCAGTAAATGGCAAAAAAGTTTCTCCTTATGAAGCGGTTAATAAATTAAATATTATAGGAGGAAGAAATGGCATTGGAAGGAAGGATTTAGTAGAAAATAGAACTATAGGCATGAAATCTAGAGGAATATATGAAACACCTGGAGGAACTATTCTTTTAGAAGCCCATAGGGCAATTGAAAGTATTACCTTAGATGGTCCAACCATAGCATTAAAAGATGAAATAATGCCAAAATATGCAAAATTAATTTATGATGGTTTGTGGTTTAGTAAAGAGAGAGAAATGATACAAGCCTTAATAGATATGAGCCAGGAAAGTGTAAATGGTGATGTGAAAGTTTATGTAAGACAAGGGAACATAGTTATAAAGGGTAGAAAGTCAAAAAATAGTATTTACAATAAAGATTTATCTACTTTTGAAGAAGACAAAATTTATAATCAAAAAGATGCAGAGGGTTTTATTAAATTAAAATCTCTAAGATTCAGGTGTTAACTAAAATTTAATAAACCTGTATATTCAAATAGTAGGTTTCTAAAGAAGATTAATAATATTATTAAAATAACGGGCGAAATATCTACTCCTCCAAAATCGGGTAAAAATCTTCTTATAGGTTTTAAAAGAGGTTCTGTTACTTTGTATAAGAAATTTCCTATCATATTTACAAAACTACTTTGAGTATTCATAATTCCAAAAGTGATTAACCAACTTAATATAGCTTGGATAATTAGTAACCATATGAAAAGTTCTATAATTTGACTAATCAGTATAACTAACGAATTCATTATTTAATGATATATGGAAAATAAATAGTAGCAAAGAAATTTTTTTCTTTGCTACTATTAAAACGGAAGCTTACTTCTTTTTTGAGACGTATTCAGGATAACCTTCCGAACCAGCTTCACTCAAATCTAGTCCGTATTCTTCATCTTCTTCAGATGCTCTAATACCTACAGTAGATTTAAGTATAACCCAAATTATGGTAGATCCTATTACCGTAAATATACCAAATGATAATATTCCCAGTAATTGAATTCCATATGAGGTGTCTGCATTTGTAAAAGGAACTATTAAAGTTCCCCATATTCCAGCAAATAGGTGTGCAGGAACAGCCCCAACTACATCATCTATTTTAAGCTTATCTAAAAGCTTTATGCCAAACATACATATTATACCACCTATGGCTCCAATAATAATAGCTTCACCTATTACAGGAGTTAATGGTTCTGCAGTTATACTTACTAATCCTGCTATTGCACCGTTTAAAGTAGCAGCAATATCTGTTTTACCATATAAAACTCTACTTAAAATCATAGGGCCTAACACTCCTCCAGCAGCTGCCATGGAAGTATTAGCGAAGATAGTGGCAACAGCATCTGCATCACCATATGAACCTAGTGCCAATTGTGATGCTCCATTAAAACCAAACCATCCAAGCCATAGTATCCAAACTCCTAATGTAGCCATAGGTATTGATTGACCACGCATAATATTTGCTGTTCCATCTGTATTAAATTTTCCTTTTCTTGCACCTAATACTAATGCACCAGTTAAAGCAGCCCAACCACCTACTGAATGAACTATTGTTGAACCTGCAAAATCGGAAAAACCTATTTGACTTAACCAGCCACCACCCCATTGCCAGGAACCTGAAATAGGATATAGTATTGCAGTTAAAATAGTAATAAATGCAAAAAATGGCCATATTAATATTCTCTCTGCTAATGCTCCAGATACTATAGATGCTGTAGTAGCTACAAATACCATTTGAAAAAACCAATCAGAAGCAGGTGAATAACTTTGTCCTACCAAATCTGCAGGATCACTTATACCACTAGACCATATGCCTAATGATCCTAAATATCCACCATCTACACCAGAGTACATTAAATTATAACCAATTAAGTAATACGCTGTTCCAGCAATAGAAAATAAGCCTACATTCTTAATACATATTACAACGGTATTTTTACTTCTGACTAAGCCAGCTTCAAGCATTGTAAAGCCAGCTGCCATCCACATAACTAAAAAACCTCCTATACAAAATAGTAAGGTATTAAAAACAAAGGAAATTTCTGCAGGGTCCGCTACAGCAATTTCGTGATTATCAGCAAAGGCCACATTTGTAGTAACAAAGTAGCCTATTAAAAAAATCATATATTTTAGCAATTTATGCTCCTTATATAGTTAAAGGAACAAAATTAACAAAATATGATATAAATACAATACAAATATAACAAAAAAAATGTATAAATAATAATCAAAAGTTTATTTTTTATACAATAAATTAACTTGATAGTTTCACATCTTGTATTTCTTTACCGTCTTTAGTAACAACTCTTAGTTTTACATTACCAGTCTCTTGGTTCGTGACTTTTAGTAATTTTCTATCTGGATCATTTGCTTTTAGTTTGAGTAATGCGTCTTGTACATCTGTTCTAGTAGCTAATTCTAACAATCTATCTTGCAAAAATTCTATTCTATTTTCTAATTTTTCAAGCTGTTTAGCTCTATTTCCTTCTATAGCAAAAAGTGCTATTATACAAATAGCTACTATTACTAAAAATAAAACTTCAGCCATTATTTAATTAACTTTATTGAATAGGTGAATTTATCTAGTATGTATTTGTTGCCTTCTTCTGATATCACCTCTGTATAACGAACTTTATGAATGTTTTTCGAAAAAACCAAAGCTAAAGAAGATAAAATAAGGATGTTAACAAAAAAATTTCTTTTTTTAACTAGATTATTGGAAAAAAACTCTGTTTTTTGTAACTTTTTCATTTTTCTTCTCCTAAACTAGAGAAGAAGGTCTCTAATTCAGTATTTTATTTTTTTTTTAAGCTTTCCTGTAAATCTATCATATACAAATTCTGTGCCATAAGGGTCTGTAAGTATAGTGTATCTTACTTTATGAAAGTTATTTGTTAGTACAAATATTAAAGATATGACAATACTGCTCGTTGCTAAGGCTTGTCTATATCTATATAAAACTATTTTATTTTCATCAGCGCTCTTTAATATTTGACCGAAAAAAGAAAGTTTACTAGCTTTTTCAAATGCTATTCTTTCTAACTCTAGATCTTTGAGCTCTCTGTACTTTTGAAGTATCTCATCTTTATCTATGGGTTTTGTTTTTCTTCGCCATATTATAGTATCTATATCATCGTATTCAAACTCTGCTTTAGGATTTATTGATAATATAGCATCTTCAAGTGTAACCATAATTTTCTCACTATTATGATAGTATAAACGGATTATAAAATAAAAAAATTAACTATTATTTTTTTTTCCATCTTTTCACTAAATTTAAAAACAAAGGGTCTATATATTTTTTATTTTTTTTCATATCTTTTTCAATTTCTCCTGGATAATCATTAAATCCTAATTTACTTAAGTCCCTCATACGCATGGGATATAAAATTCCGTCTAAATGATCAAATTCATGCTGTAATAGAGCTGCCCAAGTAGATTCTGCTTTAAATTCGATTAATTTTTTATTAGTTGTATAATATTGTACTATAATACTTTTATATCTAGGAACTTTGCCATGTAACCCAGGAATTGAAAGGCACCTCTCCCAATATAGTTCTTTTTCTTTTGATAAAGGTTTCATTACAGGGTTAATCATAAAAGTCCAGCTTTTAGCATTAAAATTTGCGCCTTCTGGAATTCTGTCTTTTCTTATTCTGTAGAGAATTATTCTTTTATTAATCATGACTTGATTAGCAGCTAAACCACTTCCTCCAACAAACTCTAGCGTATCTTGCATATCAGTGAAAATATTTTTAAGGTTAATAAAGTCAGTAACTTTAGCAGCTTTTTTTCTTAAAAAAGGATGTCCCATTTTTAATATTTGTAAAACTGCCATATTTAGTATCCAATACTCTTAATAAGATTAATTATGCAATTATATGTTTCTTTAGGTTTTTCTTGTTGAACCCAATGGCCTGCTTCTTTTATAAATTTAGTTCCAAAGTAATTTGAGAAAAACTTTGTTTCCATTTTTTTTAGTTCACGAGGTTTTTGATATATTCCCCAGTCTGCCTCTCCTGCTATAAATATTGAGGGTATATTAATAGAATCGGGTAGTTTTAATTCAATTATTTTAAGATTTTCCTTGTTACTTAACATAGCTTTATACCACTTTAGAGGTTCTTTAATACCTCTTATTTTAAAGTTTTTAACGTAATATTCTAAGTCTTTATTTTTAAGCCAGCTACAGTTTTTAATTTCCTCTACTGAAGGCATATAATTTTTTACTGTTTGTGATATTCCTAAGTTATATTTCATAATGTAATATTCAGGCATCTTAGAAACTTCTTTGGCAGAAAATGACTTTAATACAAATGGTTTGTTTAGTCGATAATCATAACTTTTGAAATGAAAATAAGCCCTAAAAAAATTTTTTAGCCCTTGTTCACAATTCATTATATTAGCATTCGCATTTTTAGAAGAGAAATAATATTGATAATGCTTTTTTTTTGGCTTAAGTTTATTAAGTTCTTTATTTAGTTTATCAAGTTTATATAGGTTTTTATTTGTAATTGGACCACTAAATGGCATGCTCATAATAGTTAAACTGTAAAGACTATTAGGATATAGGATTGCAAAATATGAACATACGTATGAACCAAAGTCATGTCCTACTAGATGAAACTTTACTATATTTATTTTTTTAGCGAATTCGTATACATCTTTAGTGAGGTTTAAAACATTGAATTTACTAAGAGTATTTTTTTTTTTTGAAATAGTTTTTCCAAAACCTCTTTGATCAGGCGCTACGCAATAATATCCTTTTTTTGCTAATAAATACATTAAGTGTCTAAAGCTGTATGAGAGCTCTGGAAAGCCATGTAAAAGAATTATAGAGTTATTTTTTTTTTTTCTTACACGTGTATCAATAAAATGTATATCTAAACCATTTACATTTTTAATATTTCTTGATCTGATCAAACCATTTTTTATCATTATTAGTATTCTATTACTTGCTTGTCATAATTAACTAACAAGCCACTATCATTAATATTTATTTTTTCTAAGGTAGAAACAATTCTTTTAGCTGCTGCTTGAGGTGTAAAAATATTATTATTATTTCCTATATAAGGTTTAGATAATTTAGTAGAAACTGTTCCAGGGTGTAATGATAGGAAAGTTATTTTAGGGTTTTTTCTTTTATATTCAATGGATGCAGTTCTTATTATTTGATTAAGAGCTGCCTTTGAGGCTCTATAACTATACCAACCACCTAGATAATTATCAGATATGCTTCCAACTTTAGCTGACATTGATATGAATAATGATCCAGTATTTTTAGACATTAAAGGAGCAAAATATTTAATTAACAAAGCTGGTCCGATTGAATTTATTTCAAAAGACTTTTTCATATAAGTTAAGTTAATATCTTGACTTTTCTTTTCTGGTTTTAGTTCTTCATCGTGCAAATAACCCACAGCGTTGATTAATAAGCTAATATTATATTTTTTTTTATAAATCTCTTCTGAAATAATTTTTATATCTTTTTCTTTGGTTATATCTATTGACGGGCAACTGCTTCTACTATAAGCAAGAATGTTTTGAAATTTTTTTTGGTTTTTTAATTCTTCGGAAATAGCTAAGCCTATTCCTCCAGAACTTCCAATAATAATCGCCGTTTTATCATTAATACTCATCAGAAGTAGTTACTTACCTAAAACTACTTTTTTTAAAGAACTAATAGTTTGACTGTTATCTTTAACCTTTTTTTCTTTATTTAAACTACTAAATTCGGTCAGTATTAGTTTAGAAATTGCTAATTGTATGCTTTTTGAGGCTTCACTTACAGATTTTGAAGCTATTAAACTAATATTATCACTTCTCTCGTTAGCTATGGAAACCATTTCCCACTCAACTGCTACTAATGATTTTAGCAAAGCAGATAATTTTTTTATTTGCTTATCTCTATATTTTTTTGTTTCTTTCATTTGTAATGAATAACTATTCATTTGACTACCTCCATTAAATAAATTTAAATTTTGTCGTTATATATTACATGTATTTAAATATAATTAATAATATAAATGTAGAAAATAAAAGAGGTAATAAAAATCTTCGTGATAAAAAAGATGAAGAATTAGATAATGATATTGAAGAAAATGGATCTATTCAGGCAAATAGCTCTAGTATAAAATCATACTATTCACTTTTTTATGGAGAATTGACAAAAACTTGGATTAATTTAAAACCTTAATATATTTTACAACTCAATAAAAATTATATTTTCTTATATAATTTTATGTTATGCTAAATAATGGATAAAAGAAGCCCAGAAGACATAAGAAAGTCTATTAAATCGTTAGTAGAAGAAGCAGAAGGTGTGTCAGTTGATGACGAGGATAAAGAAATAAATCAATCTATTTCTAAACAAGAAGCTTCAAAATTAGACAACGTTTCTGAAGAACTTGAAAAAAAATATAAAAAAAATTTAATTAAAGATACAGAAGAAAATAAAAAAACTGAATTAGATTTAGACCTATCAGGACTTATCAGTGATGATGTTGCTTTAGCGGTAAGAGCTGAATTAATGAGATTTTCAGATGTATTTGATACAGACGATACAAAGGAAATAATATATAAATCTGTTACAAATGCTACTAGAGAAATGGTAAGAGAATGGTTGGATCAGAACTTAGCTTCAATTGCTAAAGAAGTTATTAACGAAGCATTAGACAAACTGTCTAAAAATGCCAGAAATTAGTTATTCATTGCTTAATTTAAAAAATTTTTTTATTTTTTGAGAGCTGTCTTTTCTTCTGTAAGCTATTAAACAATGCTCACCACAATAGGGTTTCCCTGGAATGACCGGCTTACCACAAAAATAAAAGTCTAAATCACCTGGATGACCTATAGGCCATTTACAACCACTCATATTCGGCACAAGAGAAGCAATATCTATATTTATTTTTTTGTTTTTTTCATCTTCATTATTTTTTTTTGAGATTCCTAATCTATTAGCCTTGCCTATAACAGCATTTCTGCTTACATGACCTAGTTTAGTAGCTATTTCTCTAGCCGAAACTCCTTGTTCCCATAAGCTAGTTAGTTTATCAACTTTTTTTTTTGTCCAATAATTTTTCATGTTTTTTTGATATTATTTTATCAATGTATTATATTACACTAATGTCTAATATGGAAAATAGCAATAAAACAAAAAAAAAAAATCAACTAACAACTTTTTTTCTTTATATAAGACTTCTTAAAAAATGGGGAGTAAGGCAAAAGAAAAATTTTTTTATCGCTAACGTTTTTATGTTTGTAGTTGCATCCGCAACTGCTATGTACCCTTTAGTTATAGACTATGCCTTTGATACAATAGGTGAAAATAATAAATCAAAAATATTTATAATTCCTTCATTTATTATCACGCTTACTGTAATAAAAGGAATAGCATATTACTTTCAAACTATTTTTGTAGGTAAGGTTGCAAATGGCATTATTATGGATGTACAGTTAAATTTATATGACAAAATTTTAAATTTTGATTTATTACTTTTAAATAAACACAAATCAGGTTCACTACAATCAAGATTCATTAATGATTTAAATGTTTTAAAAGAGTCTATTATTAGAACTTTAAATAATTTAATAAGAGATTTATTAACATTAGTTGGTCTAGTGGCAAGTATGTTTTATTTAGACTGGGTATTAAGTTTGTGTGTAATTGTTATTTATCCCTTATGTATAAAACCTATAATAGAAATTGGAAAAAAGACTCGCAAGATTTCATTTAAATTACAAGAAAAAGTATCTTCTGCAAGCGCTTTTTTAAATGAAAGTTTTTCAGCTATAAGAGTAATTAAAACCTATAATTTAGAAAAAGTTCAAAAAGCTAAAGCACAAAATAAATTCGAAGAGATATATTATAGTAATATTAAAATAATAAAAACTAGGGCTAAAATAGAACCTACATTAGAAATAATAGGAGGCGTGGCTATATCTTTAGTTTTGGTATTAGCTGGTTTAAGAATTCTTAGTGACTCTTCGGACTTTGGTTCCTTTACTGGGTTTATAAGTGCTTTACTAATTGCTGTTCAGCCTGCACGAGCATTAGGTACATTAAATACAATATTACAAGAAGGAGCAGCTTCATTGATTAGGCTAGAAGAGGTTTTAAGTAAAAAGAACTCTATAATAATTAAAAAAGACGCTAAAATCATAAATACTATTAAAGGTAAAATTAAATTTGATAATGTTAATTTTTTTTATAAAAGAAAAGATATTACCTTAAATAATATTAAATGCTTATTCAAGCCAAAAGAAACAGTTGTGATAGTTGGGGCTAATGGATCAGGAAAATCAACTTTTTTAAATATGATACCAAGAATATTTGATCCCAAAAAAGGAGAAATTTATATTGATGATATAAATCTAAAAAATTTTGATTTAAAGAATTTAAGGTCTCATATAGCTTTAGTATCACAAGACGTAATACTATTTGATACTTCAATATATAAAAATATTGAGTTAGCAAGTCCTGGTGTTAAAAAAGAAGAAATATTAGAAGCTTGTAAAAAAGCAGATGCGCACGAATTTATTTCTAAATTTAAAAAATCTTATGACACTGTTGTAGGAGATAGAGGATTAAGTTTATCTGGTGGAGAAAGGCAAAAAATTTCTATTGCAAGAGCAATTATAAAAAAACCTTCTATATTATTATTGGATGAAGCAACCAGTGCTCTTGATAATAAATCAGAAATTAAAATTAATAAAACCTTAAAAGACTTTTCTACAAATATTACCACAATTATAATAGCACATAGAATAAATACAATTTTAGACGCTAGAAGAATTTTGTTTTTTTATAGAGGTAAAATAATAGCTGAGGGATCTCATAAACAATTGATTAAAAAAAATAGTATTTATAGAAATCATTTTTTAGATTCTTATAAAACTTAATAAGCTATTCTCTTCTTAATATTATATTTATTAAAAAATCAAAAAAAGTATTGGTCTTATAGTTTTGTTTAAGTGATTTTTTATCATAGTTTTTAGTTATCCAATTTAAGAATTCAGACTTATTTTTTATTTTTTCATTAATAACTTGTTGAAAAAAAAAATCTAATATTCCTGTTTTAGCATATTTAATATGAAGATGTTTGAATGTTAATTGTTTACTGGCTTTTTCTATAGAGTACTTCTGTTTATATATTAAGTACAATGCTGCTCCCAAACCAGCCCTATCAGCTCCAGATTTACAATGCATTATGCAAGGATAATCTATATTATTTAATAAAATTTCAAAATTAAGAAGTTTTTCTTTATCTGGTAAATCTCTTGAGGAAATAGGAAAATTATATAATTTAATATTATACTTATCGCAAAAGTTCTTTTCCAGAAAATATGAAGAACAATTTCTTTCTCCTCTAAGGTTTAAAATACTTTTAATATCATATTTTTTAATATATCTTTTAATTTGAAAAGGGTATGGTTGATTCGATCTATACATGTCACCTGGTAATTTGGCCCAGGAATGCCAAAAGAGTCTAAAAATTCCGTGATCAGAAAAGGTAGAGTCAATATGTGAAAAAAATAGATTTAATCTTCCATTTAAATTTCCTCTTTTCCACATATGTTATTTTATAGACTAAAATCAAAAAATTAGAATAACTATTTTTAAATATTTTATAACATAACTTGATATAATATATTAATATTATGAAAAATAATTATAAAAAAAAAATAGAAAGAAAGAAGTTACTTGAAGAAGAAATGAAGAAAAATTTAATTAGAAGAAAAACACAAAAAATAAAGCTTAAGAAAAAGGGTGAATTTAGAAAGGAATAACTATGGCGTTGATGTCAGATAAATGGATTGCTAAACAAGCTGATGAGAATAACATAATCTCACCTTTTGAAAGCAAACAAGTAAGAAAAGGTAAAATTTCTTATGGTTTATCTAGTTTTGGCTATGACGCAAGAGTATCCGATGAATTTAAAATATTTACAAATGTACATAATACAATAGTAGATCCTAAGAACTTTAGTTTAGACGGTTTTGTGGAGAAGAAATCGGAAACCTGTATTATTCCTCCTAATAGTTTTGTATTGGCAAGGACTGTAGAGTATTTTAAAATTCCTAGAGATATTTTGGTGATATGTTTAGGTAAATCAACCTACGCAAGATGTGGAATAATAGTTAATGTTACACCATTAGAACCTGAGTGGGAAGGACATGTAACCTTAGAGTTTTCTAACACAAGCCCTCTCCCTGCAAAAATCTATGCTAATGAAGGAGCTTGTCAGTTTCTGTTTCTTCAAGGAAAAGAACCCCCGAAGTTATCTTATGCTGATAAAAAAGGCAAGTATATGTGGCAAAAGGGTGTAACACTACCAAAAATTTAAAATGGAATTTATTATTGTTAAAGGCAAATGTAAACTTAAAGGAGAAGTAAAAGTTTCTGGGTCTAAAAACTCAGCTTTACCAATTTTAGCAAGTAGTTTGTTAAGTGATAAAGAGTTTCAGTTATCTAATGTGCCAAAATTAGTAGATGTGTTTACTATGATAAATTTAATTCAAAGCTTAGGTGCAGAGTATAAGTTTAATAAAGATAAATTAATTTTAAAAACAAATAAATTGAAGTCCAGTAGAGCTGATTATGAGTTAGTCAGAAAAATGAGGGCATCTTTCCTAGTTTTAGGGCCGCTATTAGCTAGAAAAGGCTACGCAGAAGTATCTCTTCCAGGAGGATGTGCTATTGGATCTAGGCCAGTAGATTTACATTTATATGCGATGCAAAAATTAGGAGCAACAATAGATTTTCATGATGGATATGTCATTGCAAAAGCTGGAAAAAAAGGTTTAAAAGGAGAAAAAATTAACTTTTCTAAAGTATCAGTTGGAGCTACTGAAAATGCTATAATGGCTGCTAGTTTAGCTAAAGGAGAAACTGTAATACATAATGCTGCAAAAGAACCAGAAATAATAGATTTATGTGAGTGCCTAGTTTCTATGGGAGCAATAATAGACGGGATAGGAAAAAGTAGTATATATATACAAGGTGTAACTAGTTTTTCTGATAACAATCATAAAATTATAGAAGATAGAATAGAAGCTTGTACTTATGTGATAGCAGCGGCTATTACAAAAAGTGATCTGAAGATTCAAAATGTAAATAATTCTCATATTAAAACATTTTTAAAAGTTATGAGAGATATGGGACTTAATTTTAGCTTTAAAGATAATCAATTGCTAATAAAGCCAATAAATAAGCTAGATCCAATAAAAATTAAAACAGAAGAATATCCCGGTTTCCCAACAGATATGCAGGCACAATTAATGACTTTAGCTTGTACTTCTAATGGTCAATCAGAGATTGAAGAAAATATTTTTGAAAATAGGTTTATGCACGTACCGGAACTTAATAGGTTAGGCGCAGACATTAAAATTAGTGGAAGTAAAGCCATCATAGAAGGAAATAGAAAGTTTATTGGGGCTGAAGTAATGGCTACAGATTTAAGGGCATCAGTATCACTTATATTAGCTGCTTTAATTGCAAAAGGTAGTACAAAAATTAATAGAATTTACCATCTTGATAGAGGTTACGAAAAAATAGAAAAAAAATTATCTAGCTGTGGTGCTAATATTTTAAGAGGCAGATAAATGGAAAATAGAAATAATTGGCAACCACTAAAATTAAGAGCGGAAGATGATAATGATTTACAAGTATTTAGTCAGTGTATCTTCGAAGCTATAGTTGTACCTGCTGAAATCCATTACTATAAAAAAGAAAAAGAATTAGCTATGGCTATTGAAAGGTTTACTTGGGAAAGTGCCGGAGGACAAGATCATAAGCTACAACAAGTATTAGCAGTTTTAATAATTCAGGGAGTGGAAAAAGTTAACTTTAAAAACATTTTTAAAAAAAATACTATTAAAAATATATTATCTATAAGTAATATTGACAATAATATCTTAATATTGCTTAATGATGAAGAAATTATAACACTTAATGTAGGTAAATGGAGATGTATATTAGAGGACATAGGAAATCCTATTTATCCTCCCACTGTTCCCAACCATTTAAAAAATGATTAAAAATTTAAAAATAGCTAAAAATAAAATAATAATAGCGGTACCAAAAGGCAGAATTTTAAAAGAATTAATGCCTATTTTAAAAAATATTGGTATTGAGCCTGAGAATGATTTTTATAGTCTGAATACCAGAAAAATTATGTTTGAAACTAATAAGCCTACAGTAGTATTTATAAAGGTAAGAAGTTTTGACGTAGTAAACTTTGTTGCTTTTGGAGGAGCGCACATGGGTATCGTTGGCTTAGATGTGATAGAGGAGTTTTCTTTTCAAGAAATTTATGCTCCAGTGAACTTAGGAATAGGAGTATGTAGATTATCTATAGCAGAGCCTAATAAACTAGCACTTAAAGATGACCCTAAAACGTGGAGCCATTTAAGAGTTGCAACTAAGTATCCTAAAATAACAAAAAAGCATTTTGCTGAAAGAGGAGTACAGGCAGAGTGTTTAAAATTAAATGGTGCATTAGAAATTGCTCCTAAACTTGGATTATGTGAAAGAATTGTTGATTTAGTATCAACCGGAAAAACTCTAAAAGAAAATGGTTTGACAGAAATAGAAAAAATTATGGACATTACTTCTTATCTAATTGTTAATAGAAATATGTCAAAAGCTTTTCCTAATAAAGTAAATCAAATTATATCAGATTTAAGAAGGGTAATTAATGTTAAAAAAAATTAACTGTACACAATTTGACTATGAAAAAAAACTAAAAAATTTTATTTCAGAAGGTGTTTTTGAAGATAAAAAAAGGGTAAAAATAGTAAGAAAAATTATAAAAGAAGTAAGGACCAATGGAGATAGTGCTTTAAGTAAATATACTAGCAAATTTGATAAAAAAAAAATAAAAAGTATAAAAGAGTTATTAGTATCAAAAAAAGAAATTAAAGAAGCTAATAAGTTATGTAGTAAAGATTTCCATAAATCAATTAATTTAGCTATAAAAAGAGTAGAAAAATATCAAAAAAAAATGTTGCCAAAAAACTTTTACTTCAATGATAATATTGGTATGAAGTTAGGGTGTATATGGTCATGTTTAGAATCTTGTGGCCTTTATGTGCCTGGTGGTAAAGCTTATTATCCATCATCAGTAATAATGAATGCTATACCAGCTAAAATAGCTGGCATAAAAAGAATTGTAATTACAACTCCTGTTATTGGAGATAAAGTAAGTCCAGAAATATTAGTTGCTGCTGATGCAGTAGGAGTTGAGGAAATCTATAAAGTAGGAGGAGCACAAGCTATAGCCGCACTAGCTTTTGGAACAAACTTAATTAAGAAGGTTGATAAAATTGTAGGTCCTGGTAATGCTTATGTTGCTGAAGCTAAGAAGCAGGTTTACGGTCACGTAGGAATAGACTCTATAGCAGGTCCATCAGAGGTATTAATTATAGCTGATGAGTTGTGTAATGCAGAATGGGTAGCAATAGACTTGTTGTCTCAAGCTGAACATGACGAAAATGCTAGAGCTATACTATTAACTGACAGCTATCAATTATTTAATAATGTAAATACGAATATTAAGAAATATTTATCTATAATAGACAGAAAATCAATAGCTAAAAAAAGTATTGTAAAGAATGGCCTAGGTATAATAGTAAAAGATTTAGATAAATCTCACCTCATAGTTAACCATATAGCCCCTGAGCATTTACAGATAATGTCTAAAAATAGAAAAAAACTGGTGGATAGAATAACAAATGCCGGTGCAATTTTTATGGGAGAATTTACACCAGAGGCAGTAGGTGATTATATAGCTGGCCCTAGTCATGTATTACCTACTTCAGGTAGTGCTAAATTTGACTCAGGTTTATCGGTCCTAGACTTTTTAAAAAGAACTTCTTATATAGAAGCAAGTAAAAAAGGACTCTTAAAAGTTTTAAAGCCAATAAAAGTTCTTGGCAGTAGCGAAGGCTTAGATGCTCATGTAAAGTCTGCATCTATTAGGTTTTTAAAGGATTAAGCTTTGTCTAATGAAAATTACTATATTATTGAGGCCAATGTAGACGATACAAATAAAATTACTTGGAATTCTGAGTTAGAACAGGAAAGGAAGTCAGCTTTATTTGATTTATTAAATAATGGATTGTTTAGACTAAAAAAAAAAAAAAGTGGTCCATTTAAATTAAATATAAAATTAGTCGAATGGAAACTATCTATTAAAATATATGATACTTATGACAAAACTAATATTGATGTTACAACTTCTGTAAGTAAAATAAGAAGAATTATAAGAGATTATCAAATAGTTTGCGAAAATTATGTTGAAGCAATTAAAACAGCACCTTTAAAAAAAATAGAAGCTATAGATATAGGAAGAAGAACTATTCATGATGAGGGTGCAGAAATATTGATTAGTTTGCTAAGTGAACATTTAGAAATTGATATAGGAACTGCTAGAAGGTTATTTACATTAATTAGTATTCTATCTATAAAAATATAAATGCTTGACCAAATCATTATAAACAATCATTGTACAGAAAAGGAGTTTTATGCCTAAAGAAGATGTTTTGGAATATGAAGGAGTGGTTTTAGAAATATTACCTAACGCCATGTTCAAAGTTAAATTAGATAATGAACATGAAATACTTGCTCATACAGCTGGTAGAATGAGAAAACATAGAATAAGAATTCTCGCAGGAGATAAAGTTACTGTTGAAATGTCAACCTATGATTTGACTAAAGGAAGAATTATATTTAGACATAAGTAATTTGAAAAAAAAAAATTACCATAATTTGATTTTATCATCATCTTCACTTGCAAGAAAAGAGTTATTAAATAAATTTGGTATTTCTTATAAATCTTTTTATCCAAATGTTAATGAAAGTCCTTTAATTAATGAGTTTCCAGAAAACTATGTTAGAAGAGTATCTTTGTTAAAAGCCAAAGAAGCAAAACTGAAGTACAAGAATGATTTTATAATAGCTGCTGATACTATTGTATATTGTAGAAAAAAATTTTTTTTTAAAACTAGTGATTATAGTATTGCTTTTGATAATCTTAAATCTTTGTCTGGAAGACGGCATACAGTATATACAGGTTTAACAATGATATGTCCTAAAGATATAATTACTTATAGTTTAACAAAGACTAAAATAAAGTTTAGATTATTAAATAAAAACGAAATTATAAAATATCTTAAATTAGATGAATGGAAAGAAAGCACAGGTTCTTATAGACTTCAAGGCTATGCAGGAGCATTTATATCTTTTATTTCAGGTTCATATGCTAGTGCTGTTGGATTACCATTAGAAAAATTGTATCCATATTTAAATAAAAATAATTTAATTTGAGAACTTGTTATGAAGAAGAGTGTAAGTCAAAATAATTGGTTGAGAAGACATAGTAATGATTATTATTTTAATTTAGCTAAGAAGGAAAAATATAGATCTAGAGCTGCTTATAAACTAATAGAAATAAATAAAAAATATAAACTAATTAGTTACAGTAGCAGGATTATAGATTTAGGTTGTAGTCCAGGAAGTTGGTCCCAAGTAGCTATATCTAATATAAATAAAAAAACTAATGAAGTCACTTCTATAGATATTAAAAAAATGGATCCTTTGTCAAATTGTAATTTTATTCTTGATGACATAGAAAGCTTATTAAATAAAAAAAATTGTTTTTTAAAATATAATTCTTATAACTTAATATTATCAGATATGGCCCCAAATGCTTCAGGTCATAAATTTACTGATCAGGCTAAATCAGAAAAACTATCTTTTTTAGCATTAAAGTTTTCATATCAGTATCTTTCAGATAAAGGAAATTTTGTTTGCAAGCTTTTTAGAGGTGGGAGAGAGAAGATTTTTATAGAAGAAGCTATTGTAAAGTTTAAAAAAGTTTATTTATTCAAACCATTATCTAGCAGGAAAGAATCTAAGGAAATTTATGCAATTTGCTTAGGTTTTAATAATTTACAGTGACCCTAAATAATATTAGTATTAATTTTAAGGAGAATAAATGAAATTAGAAGAAGCATTAACCTTTGATGATGTCTTAATTAGGCCAGGTTATTCAAAAATCTTACCCAGAGAAGTAGAAACGAAAACAAGCTTTTCTAAAGATATCAAAATAAATATTCCTCTAGTATCTGCTGCAATGGATACAGTCACAGAGGCAAAATTAGCGATTGCAGTTGCACAAAGTGGAGGTATAGGAGTTTTACACAAAAATAATTCTATAGATCAGCAAATTACTGAAGTTATTAAGGTGAAAAAATTTGAATCGGGTATGGTAGTAGATCCTATTACAATAGACGTAAATGCTAATCTAAAAAAACTATTCGATCTTAAAAGAAAGTATAATATTTCTGGTTTTCCTGTAGTTAATAAGGATAAAAAAGTCGTAGGCATTATTACTAATAGAGATGTTAGGTTTGCAAAAAATATGGACCAACCTATTAAGGAGTTAATGACTCAGTCTAATTTAATAACGGCTGATGAAGGTGTAGACCGAAAGATAGCATTAAAAACTTTACATAATAACAAGATTGAAAAGCTAATTGTAATAGATAAAAATCGAAGATGTAGAGGTCTGATAACTGTAACGGATATTGAAAAATCACAAAAATATCCATTGGCTACAAAAGATAATATAGGAAGGCTAAGAGTAGCTGCAGCCATTGGTGTAGGAAAAAATGGAATTGAAAGGGCTGAAAATATATTTAATGCTGGAGCAGATGCTATCGTACTTGATACTGCACATGCGCATTCTGAAAGAGTATTAAATACAATTAATCAATTAAGAAAGATAGTTAAAAATAATATTCAGATTATTGCAGGAAATATAGCTACAAAGGAAGCAGCAAAATTACTTTTAAAAAGTAAGGTAGATGGAATAAAAATTGGTATAGGACCAGGCTCTATTTGTACTACCAGAGTTATTGCGGGAGTCGGTGTACCTCAATTTAGTGCTATAACTGAAATTTACCAAGCCTCAAAAAATTCTTCTATACCACTAATAGCGGATGGAGGTATAAGGTATTCTGGTGATGTTGCTAAGGCTATAGGAGCTGGAGCTGATTGTGTAATGGTAGGTTCACTTTTAGCAGGAACCGAAGAGTCCCCAGGGGAAGTTTTTCTTTATCAGGGAAGGTCTTATAAATCATACAGGGGTATGGGTTCTTTAGCTGCTATGGAAAAAGGTTCATCAGATAGGTATTTTCAGCAAGATGTTCAGGATAAACTAAAGTTTGTTCCGGAAGGGGTTGAAGGAAGAGTTCCTTTTAAAGGACCAAGCTTTGACGTAATATTTCAGTTAGTTGGTGGTTTGAGAGCAGCAATGGGTTACACAGGAAATAAAAATATACAAAAAATGAAAAATAACTGTAAATTTCAGAGGATTACAACAGCAGGTGTTAAAGAAAGTCATATTCATGATATTGCTGTTACTAAGGAAGCTCCAAATTATAAAACTGAAAGATAAATATGAGAATAGGTGCAGTATTAGCTACATCTATAGAACTATTAGAAAAAATAATTAATACTCAGATAAGTGCTAAACTTATTATCAGAAATTATATAAATGAGAATAAATTTATTGGTTCAAAAGATAAAAAACTTATATACCAAGTTTTATTTGATACACTTAAAAAATATTCTAATTTAGAAGGCATTTGCAAAAAAAATAATTTATCTACGAAATATAGAAATTTAATACTTCTATATTTTTTTAACAAAAATAAAAATAAAAATCTCAGTGATATTTATGAGGGGATTTATTCTTTAAAGGAAACTACTGAAGATAAATTAGTCTTTGCGATTGCTATTAATATTAATGATGAGATTATGCCTAAATTTCCAAAATGGATAGAGAAAAAAATTTCTTATGAGATTATGCATAAATTAAGTCCTTTATATAAATCTATTTTAAGGGAGCCAAGATTTGATGTAGCTATCAATGCTTTAAATTATAAAAGAAGTAAAATTATTGAATTATTTAAAAATGAAAAAATTTCAACCAAATTGACAAAATGTTCTCCATATGGAATTACATTAGATAGTAGAATACCAAAATATAATATTAGTAAAATTAAAAAAAATTTTTTTGAGGTACAAGATGAAGGCTCTCAGATTGTAACTCTATTAATTAAACCAACTAAAGGAAAAAAAATATTAGATCTTTGTGCTGGAAAAGGAACAAAAACTATTTTTATGCATAATGTATTTGTAAATAATGAGAAAATTTATGCGTATGATAAAGATCAAAGTAGACTTTCTAAATTAAAAAGGCGAGCCGAAGATTTAAATCTAAAAAATATAAAAATATTAACTGATATAGAAGCTTATAAAAATAGCTTTGATTTTGTTATTTGCGATGTGCCTTGTAGTGGAACTGGCATTTGGCGCAGAAGACCTGAAGATATAATAAAACTAAATAAAACTAATCTAAGATTATTACTTGAAAAGCAAAAAAAAATTTTAGAGTCGGCTAGAAAGTTATGTAGAAAAGATGGAGAAATAATTTATATAACTTGTTCATTAATATCTGATGAGAATGAGCAGCAAATTAAAAGATTCTTAAAAATAAATAAGACATTCAGCTTAATTAATTTAGAACAAAAATGGAATAATACTTTTGATAAAAAAATATGCTTTGAAAACAAAAACTGGTTGACGCTAGCCCCTAACATATTTAATACTGATGGATATTTTATTTGTATTCTTAAGAATAAATAATTTTTATTTAAAAATTTAAATTTCTAATATTATTTTTAAATTAGTTATATTATAAATAGTATTAAATAAATGAATAAAGTAAAAAATTATAAACCATCTGTTTTTGTAATTGATTTTGGAAGTCAAACTACACAATTAATACTCAGAAGAATTAGAGAAATTGGAGTTTATTGTGAAGTAATTTCTTATAAAGATTTAGATAAAATTCTTAAAAAACCTCCAAAAGCGTTAATATTTTCAGGTGGGCCTTCCTCAGCCTTTTTAAAGAATGCACCAAGAGTTAATAAGGGCATATATAAACTTGGTATTCCTATATTAGGAATTTGCTATGGAATGCAGATTATATGTGAACAATTAAAAGGACAAGTTAAAATAACAAAGAAAAGAGAGTTTGGTAAAGCTAGAATAAAATTATTAATGAATAATAAGCTTTTTAGTGGAATACTAAAAGTAAAGTCTTACAGCCAAGTTTGGATGAGCCATGGAGATGAAGTAACAAAAATACCAAAAGGTTTTGATGTTTTGGCAAGCACTGACTCACTAAAAGTAGCAGCTATAGGTAATGTTAAAAAAAATATTTATGGCTTACAATTTCATCCAGAAGTAATTCATACTCTTAAAGGTAAAAATATATTAGAAAACTTTATTTTTAAAATAGCTAAAATTAAAATAGATTGGAAAATAAAAGATTTCTTGGATATACAACTTAATAAAATTAGAAATACAGTTAGGGATGAGAAAGTAGTATGTGGCTTATCTGGAGGAGTAGACTCATCTGTGGCGGCGGCTCTTATTAGTAAAGCTATAGGAAAAAATCTAATCTGTATTTTTGTAAACCATGGTTTGCTTAGAAAAAATGAAGAAAAGGAAGTAATTACTAACTTTAAAAAATATACTAAAGCTAAGCTAGTTTACATAAATGCAAAAAATGAGTTTCTTTTGAAATTAAAAGGAGTTAAGGAACCAGAAAAGAAAAGAAAGATAATAGGAAGGCATTTTATTAAAATATTTGAGAGAGAAGCAAAGAAAATTAGGGGCGCTAAGTTTCTAGCTCAGGGGACACTATATCCAGATGTTATAGAGTCTAAAAAAATAGATGGATCAAAGTCTAAAATTATTAAATCTCACCATAATGTGGGAGGGTTGCCCAAAAAACTTAATTTAGAACTATTAGAACCATTGAGAGAATTGTTTAAAGATGAAGTAAGAGACTTAGGTAAAGAGTTAGGGCTACCCATGAACATTATTAAAAGACATCCTTTTCCAGGCCCTGGTTTAGCAATTAGAATTCCTGGTGATGTAACTAATAAGAAAATTAACATTTTAAAACAAGTTGATGCAATATATTTAGAGGAACTGAAAAAAAATAATTTATATGATAAAATCTGGCAAGCCTTTTGTGTATTATTACCAGTAAAAAGCGTAGGTGTTATGGGTGATAGTAGGTCATATGAATTAACAATTAGTTTAAGAGCGATTACTTCTAAAGATGGAATGACAGCAGAGGTTTTTTTCTTTAATGATAAATTTCTTAAATTAATCACAGGTAGAATAATAGGAGAAGTAATTGGTGTTAATAGAGTTTTATATGATGTTACTTCAAAACCACCTGCAACTATAGAGTGGGAATGATTGCAATTTCTGTAAGTCAAGGTGAGTAAGGGTTTTAGTAAAAAAAAGACATTCAAAGTAAATTCAAAGTCCTTGCATTTCTCCCATTTTCTATTACTATGTTTCAAAGGTTGATTCAAAAAAAGAGGACTATTGATTCGCATGGGTAGTAAAAAAGATATGCACGGAGATGTAAAAATCGGTGGTGAAGTACCACAAGGTAATGATATACAATCCAAA
>MDTB01065377.1_pt1 | contig 50471 bp, 42 predicted proteins | sample 811161 | NCBI WGS metagenome assembly MDTB01 (sample SAMN05326650, study PRJNA326480) | marine metagenome | isolation source: seawater | place: Mediterranean Sea | collected 2009
AAGCACAAACAGAAGATCAAGCACAAAAAGAAGATCAAGTACAAACAGAAGATCAAGCACAAACAGAAGATCAAGCACAAACAGAAGATCAAGCACAAACAGAAGATCAAGCACAAAAAGAAGATCTAGTACAAACAGAGGATCAAGTACAAACAGAGGATCAAGTACAAACAGAAGATCAAGTACAAACAGAGGATCAAGTACAAACAGAGGATCAAGCACAAACAGAGGATCAAGTACAAACAGAAGATCAATTACAAACTGATAAAAAAGATGAAGTATTAAAATCCTCTATTTTAGGAACCACAATTAAAGATTGTTTAAAAAGTAGTACTTTTAAAGAAGTAGAAAAAAAGAAAACTAATGATCTGGAATTTGACTTAATCAATATTAGTGAAGAATCATTGATGCCAATTTGGGAGGATCTATGTAAAAAAATAAAAAATGAGGGAAAAATGAACTTATTCGCCACTTTCAAAAGTCAAAAACAAAAATTAATAACTAAAAATATTTTAACATTTAATGTTAAAAGTGAAGTTCAAAAAAAAGAAATATTAGATAATCAACACATGATTATTGATTTTTTAAAGAAAAAAACTGAAGCCAAATTTTTAAAAATTGATATAAAAATTGATTTAGTTAAAGATGAAAAAATTTTATATACTAATGAAGATAAATTGAAATATATTATTAAAGAAAAACCCACCATAGTTAAACTGATTAAAAATTTAGATTTAGAAATTAAAGAATAAAAAAATGGAAAATAAAAAAATAAAAGTAACTAACCCCATAGTAGAATTAGATGGAGACGAAATGACACGTATCATTTGGGATTTTATAAAACAAAAATTAATCTTCCCTTATGTTGAATTAGATGTAAAATATTTTGATTTAGGCGTTGAACATAGAGATAAAACTGATGACCAAGTAACAATTGATGCTGCAAATGCAATAAAAAAATACAAAGTAGGTATTAAATGTGCAACAATCACACCAGACGAAGATCGAGTTAAGGAATTTAGTTTGAAAAAAATGTGGAGATCGCCAAATGGAACTATTAGAAATATTGTAGGAGGAACTGTCTTCCGTGAACCCATAATTTGTAAAAACATTCCTAAGCTTGTTCCAAATTGGACACAGCCAATTTGTATTGGTAGACACGCTTTTGGAGATCAATATAAAGCAACTGACACTGTTATTAAAGGACCCGGAAAGCTATTCATGCAATTTAAAGGCGACGATGGGATAGAAAAAAATTGGGAAATCTATGAATATAAAGGATCAGGAGGAGTAGCAATGAGTATGTATAATACAGATGAATCTATATATGGATTTGCAAGATCTCGTTTTAATAAAGCTTTAGATAAAAAATGGCCTTTATACTTATCAACTAAGAATACTATTTTAAAAGCATATGATGGGAGATTTAAAGATATCTTTGAAGAAATCTATCAAAATGAATTTAAATCAAAGTTTGAAGCTCATAATTTAATTTATGAACACAGATTAATTGATGATATGGTTGCTGCTGCACTAAAATGGAATGGGGGATTTGTCTGGGCTTGTAAAAATTATGATGGAGATGTACAATCAGATACTGTAGCACAAGGATTTGGGTCTTTAGGTTTAATGACATCCACCCTTCTAACTCCTGAGGGAGATGTAATGGAAGCAGAAGCTGCACACGGTACTGTTACACGTCATTTTAGACAACATCAACAAGGAAAACAAACCTCTACAAATCCAATTGCTTCAATTTTTGCTTGGACTAGAGGTTTAAGTTTTAGAGGGAAATTAGATAGTAATATAGAGCTAATAAATTTTTGTAATGTTTTAGAAAAAGTATGTATTGAAACTGTTGAAAATGGAATAATGACTAAAGATTTAGCACTTTGTATACATGGAAAAAATTTAAATGAAAATCACTATGTAAATACTGAAACTTTTTTAGATAATTTAGAAAAGAATTTACAAGAAAAAATGATTTAGATGAACAAAATAATAATTTATTTAATTTTAATTCCTTTGATTACACTATCACAAGATAAAAGAGGTTATATTGTAAATGTAGGTGATGAGGTGCCTAAATTTGTTGTAAATAAAAAAAATTTTATTGACGATAATAAAGGAAAGGTAATTATGTTACAATTTACAGCTAGTTGGTGTTCGGTTTGTATTAAAGAAATGCCATACATTGAAGAAGAAATATGGCAAACACATAAAGAAAACGAAGATTTTGTTTTACTTGCACTAGCTAAAGATACTGAACGTTTCCCTCAAAGAGACAAAGAGATTGCTCAAATGACAGAAAAAACTAAAATAACTTACCCTATTGTCAGTGATAAAAATTCAAAAATTTTCAATCTTTTTGCAGAAGAAAAAGCTGGAGTCACTAGAAATATAATTATAGATAAAGAAGGAAATATAGCTTTTCTTACTAGACTGTTTGAAAAAAATGAATTTAATGAAATGAAGAAAAAAATAAAAGGATTACTAAAAAATTAAAAACTATGAAACAATATTTATATTTAATTATTATAACTTTTACTTTAATGCTATCTTTTAATTCTTGCGATAAAGAAGAAGATAACAATCCTGACAACTCAGATGTTTTCGGGTGTACTAATTCTGAAGCATTAAATTATAATCCAAATGCATCATCAGATGACGGCTCTTGTATCATCCTTGGTTGCACAGATGTAAATGCAATTAACTATAATCCAGAAGCAACTGATGATGATAACTCATGTGAATATTCGGTATCATCAATGCTAGAAGGAAATTGGGACATAATATTAATGGATTATGAGACCGAATTTGATTTGTCTTTTTTAGCAGATTTTTTGGGGGGTATAAGTCCAGGATCACAAACAATTTCTGGTCAAGCTGAAGACGCTGGTTTTTGGGTAATAAACTCTGATAATATGACTTACACTAGTCAATTAGATTTTGAAACTGAACCTTTTACTATTCTGACATTTGAGGCTCCATCAGTACCATTTAACGACTCCAGTTCTGGAACATGGGAGTTGTATAACAATGATAATGATTTAATATTCACTGATAGTCAAAGTGGAGAAGTCTCTGAATATGAAATTATTTCGATTTCAAATTCAAATTTATTTTTGAATGGGACTGTTAATATTAGCCAAGAAATAATGGGATCGTCATTTGACTTTGAAATAGATGTACAATTACAATTGGAAAAAGCTTTAGACTAATTTCTGGAAATATGTTTAATCATATCTTTTGCTAAATCATCAAATGAGAAATTTTTGTTCAATTTAGAAGTAAGTTTTTCATATTCACTTTGGACTTTAACAATATTATTTTTATTTAAAGCTTTTTCTAAAGACATAACTAAATTTTCTGAATTAAAGTCTCTTTGAATTAACTCATCAACTACCTGTTTTTTTTGAATGATATTTACTAAAGATATATATTTAAGTTTAACTAATTTCTTTGCAATCAAATATGACAATAAACTTATTTTATAACATACAACCTGTGGCAATCCAAATAAAGCCGCCTCTAAACTTACCGTACCAGAACATACAACACAAGCAGTAGAATAACTCATCAGTTTGTATGTTTGATTAACAACTAATTTAACATCATTGTTTTTTATAATTTTTTTATAAAAACTTATATCAATATTTGAAACACCACCAATAATAAATTTATAATCTCTAAAATAATTAACCAATTTTAGCATTTCTGGTAACATTTTTTCCACTTCCTGCTTCCTGCTTCCCGGAAATAAAGAAATTATTTTTTGTTTTTTATCAATTTCAAAATTATGTTTTCTTATAATTTGACTTAAAGGGTGTCCAAAATATTCAACATCAAAATTTTTAGATTTAAAATAATCTTTTTCAAAAGGTAAAATAACATACATCCTATCTACACATTTTCTTATTTTTTGAATTCGAGATTCATTCCAAGCCCAAAGCTGAGGTGCGACAAACCAAAAAGTTTTTATATTTCTTTTTTTAGCAAATTGAGCAACTTTTAGATTAAATCCAGGATAGTCAATTAATATTAAAATATCAGGATTTTTTTTATTTATACTGTATTTAGCTAATTGAATATTATAAAGTACTGTAAAAAAATTTTTAAATACTTCCCAAAAACCCATAAATGATAATTTATCTAATCTTCTTATCATTTCACCTCCTTGACTTTCCATTTGTTTACCTCCCCAGCAAAAAAATGTAGGTTTTTTATCATAATTCCTAATTGATTCCATTAAGTAAGAACCATAAAGATCTCCTGAATTCTCGCCCGAAATTATATAGTACTTCATTTACATATAATTGTATAAATAATAAAACATAAGTAAAAACGTGGAAAAAAGTATACCCCTACCTATTTTTTCCTTATTTAAATTTATCATTAAAACTCGAAAAATAGGCAAATTAACTACACATGAAATAACATACAAAGTAGAATCATCAAATGAAAATTGAGTTTCTGTTTTTAAAAACCCACCAAGAGTAAATAATGCTATAGGAAAAATTAATCCTATAAAAGCACCAAAGAAAAAATTATCTATTTTAAAACTCATGTTCTATATCTTTATTTTTTTCTATAAAATCATAATTAGTCATATCAATTTGAATTGGAACTAATGAAATATGTGAGTTATCCAACGCCCAAATATCAGTATCAACACTATTCTCCTCTGATTCAAAATGTCCAGTAATTATACATTCATTTTTTTTATTTGATGTAATAATTTTCTCAACCCATTTTCCGCTGCCTTGCCTACATAATTTAACACCTTTTGTTTTATCATATGAAATGTCAGGAAGATTAATATTTAGTGTAATACCTTTTTTAATTTTATTTTTCAAAAAATACTTAATTAATAAACTTAAAAAACTTTGATAAGAGGACATATCTACTTTATTAGAATAATTAAGGTGAGATATGGCCAAAGAATTAATACCCTCTATTGTTCCCTCTATTGCAGCATGAACAGTTGCAGAATACAAAGTGCTTATTGAGTAATTAGCACCATGGTTGATTCCTGAAATACATAAATCCGGTCTTTTTTTACATAATTTATTTACCGCTAGCTTAACACAGTCAACAGGAGTACCTGAGCAAGCAAACTCACTATATGTTTCAGTTACTTTAATGTTTTTAAAACTTATTTTTTCTTCAACTGTTATTGCGTGAGAACTACCTGACCTTTCCTTATCGGGAGCCACAACACAAACTCTTGCTATTTTTTTACAAATATTAATTAGAAACCTTAGACCAGGTGAAGAAATCCCATCGTCGTTAACAAGTAAAATCAATGGTTTATTTTTCATTATTTTATTTTAGTATTAAAAAAATCATCCCAAAATGTAAATGTAGTTGCATAATTACCTTTTAACAATTCATGATGTTTATCGTGATGTTCTGTTTCACCCCAATATGGAATCCATTTAGATATTTTTGATTTAAAACCAGAATGGACATCTAACTCATGAATGTTTCTAATTATTTGATAAAGCCAAAAAGAAAAAATATTTACAGGAACAACTAAACTTAAAAAAAGCATTCCAAGAAAAGGACCCAAATACCCACTCAACCATTCTAAAGGATGAACGTACATATATTCTAAGGCAACTGGGGTAATAGATCTGTGATGAATTCTATGAATTTTTTGTAAAACAAACTCGTTTTTATGCATAAACATATGAACGAAATAAAAATATACATCATCAATAATCAAAATTACAACCAACTGTAAAAAAATATTTAATGGATTTTTAATTAATGTTTCATAATTTATTATGTCCAAGAAAAAATACAAACCAATACAAGAAGTAATAATTAGAAGAGAAATGTTAAAAAGAATTAAAGGCAATCTTTTATAAAAAGTAACAGGTTTGATTTTTCTTTTTTGAATTTTATATTTTTCTAGAAATTTAAAATGAATGGAAGCAATTGAAAAAACAAATCCAAAAAAATTGCAAATTATAATAATTAAAACAGTGTATAAAATAATGTGTGTTTTTTCCATTTAATGAATATATTAGATTAAAATTATGAAAAAAATCCTCTTATCTAAAGATACAGCAATATATTGTTTAGTACCATCTGAGGCTACTATGCTAGATGATCACATTGAAGGATACTTTAATCATGGCATTAATATAAAAGAAGGTGATGTTGTCGTGGATGTGGGGGCAAATATTGGAGTTTTAGGTATTAGACTTTCAAAAAAATACAACAAAATCAAAGTCCATTCTTTCGAACCCATTCCCAATATTTTTAAAGTTTTAGAAAAAAACCGTGAATTAAGTAAAAACCCTTTTTTTAAAGTTTATGAAAATGGATTAGGAGAAAAAAAAGAAGAAAAAGAATTTACATATTTCCCTAATAGCCCTGCCCTATCCACAGCTGAACCAGAAGTGTGGAAAAAAGAAAAAAAATCTTTAGTGAACGCAGTTAAAGGAAGTATCAAAAATGCACCAAAAAAATTTTGGTGGGCTAAACTGATACCTTCATTTTTAGCGCCACTATTTGCAAAATACCTAACAAGTAATAGTAAAAAATTTATTTGTAAGATTATTACATTATCTGACTTTATAGAAAAAGAAAAAATAAAACAAATAGATTTTTTAAAAATAGATTGCGAGGGTTTAGAATGGAAAGTCTTAAATGGGATTGAAGAAAATGATTGGAAAAAAATAAAATCTTGTGTTATTGAAGTTCATGATATAAATCAAAGACTAAACAAAATATTAAACCTTTTAAAATCACATCAATTTAATGTTTTAGTCGAAAAAGAAGAATCTTTAAAAAATACTAGATTAACAAATGTATTTGCGGTAAAAAAAAATTAATCTGAAAAAATTTTACTTGGATTCATAATGTTATTTGGATCTAATAATTTTTTTATTCCTTTTTGTAAATTAATAGATTCCTTAGAAAAAGGGATATCCATATACTCTTTTTGCACCAAACCTATTCCATGTTCACCTGAAATTGTTCCTCCAAGTTTCACACATAGTTTAAATATTTCTCTTATTCCCTTTTTAATTATAATATTCCATTCCTCATTAGAAAGATTATCCTTTAAAATATTTACATGTAAATTACCATCTCCCGCATGCCCATAACATATAGATTTAAAATTATATCTTTTACCTATATCTTTAACCCCCTCAATTAATTCCGGTAATTTATCTCTTGGAACAACTGTGTCTTCTTCCTTATAAATAGAAAAAGATTTTACAGCTAAAGCAATATTTCTTCGAATTTTCCATAATTTATTTTTTTCAAATTCACTATCAGCAAGTAAAATATCTCCACAATCATATTTACTTAATACTGTGTTTAACTTTTCTGCGTTTTTAAATAAAGTAGAGTGACTATTCCCATCTAATTCAATTAATAAATACCCATCCTCTTTAATTTCAAATGGAACCTCACAAAAATCATATTTTTTTACAAGTTCTAAACAAGACTTTTCCATAAACTCTATGCATGATGGAAAAACTCCTTTGAAAAAAATTTCAGATACAACTTTACAGGCATCATTAATTTTTAAAAAGGGAACTAACATTAAAATATTTTTTTTGGGCAATGATAATAATTTAAGAACAGCTTTAGTAATTATCCCTAAAGTACCCTCACTACCCACCATTAATTGAGTTAAATTATATCCAGTAGAATTTTTTAATGTATTCGCACCAGTCCATATAACTTCTCCATTTGGAAGAACAACTTCTAAATTAAGTACAAAATTAGACGTAACACCATATTTTACTGCTCTAGGTCCTCCTGCATTCAAAGAAATATTGCCTCCTATTGTACAACTACCTTTGCTAGCTGGGTCTGGTGGATAAAACAAGCCATATTTTTCAATTTCATTTTGAAATTCTTCGTTAATTAAACCAGGCTCTATTATCGCTTGAAAGTTTTTTGGATTAACATCAATAATTTTATTCATTTTTTTTAATGATAGACTTACCCCACCATGAAACGGAAGAGCACCACCACTTAATCCAGTAAGTGCTGCAGAAGGGGTAATTGGAATTAATTTATTATTACAATATTTTACAACACTTGAGACTTGATTGGTGTTTTTTGGAAATAAAACAATTTCAGGTAAATATTTTAGATCTTCTGTGTGGTCCTTTGAAAACTCTTCTAAACCCTTTCTGTATAAAATATTTTCTTCTCCTAATATTTGCGAAAAATAATTAAAATCCTTTTTATTTATTTTAGAATAACTCACTTAATAAAAAAATGTTAATCAAATTTAATTAATTTAGACCATCAAATTAAAACACTATGAAAAGCTTTATATATTATTTAATTATTTTTTCAATTCCTTTTTTTGCTTTTACTCAAGCTTCAAAAGAATTAACGCTAGAAGATATTTATTTTAGTAGGAAATTTCAACAAGATTGGGTGTGGGGGCTAAAATCTATGAATAATGGAAAAGAATACTCTGTTATTGATTATCAAAAAGATGAAGTGAGAATTGAAAAATACAGCTATAAAAGTGGAAAAAAAATAAAAACAATATTAAATTCTTCTGATCTTGACAGCTTAAAATTTGACAACTATGAATTTAATTCCTCTGAAGACAAGGTTTTATTACAAGTAGAAAGTGAACCTATATACAGGTATTCAGAAAAAAGTTTTGTTTACACTTATGACTTAAAAAGTAATACTTTAATTAAGATTTCAGATAAAAAAATTAGCTTACCTGAATTCTCACCAAATGGTAAAATGATTAGCTACGTTTATAATAATAATTTATTTATCTACGATATTATTTCTAAACAAACAACCCAATGTACTAAAGACGGGAAAAAAAATAAAATTATCTTTGGAGCAACTGACTGGGTTTACGAAGAAGAATTCGCATTAGTAAAAGGATATGAATGGTCTTATGATAGTAAATATATAGCCTATTATCGTTTTAATGAATCTAATGTGAAAGAATTCTCAATGGATATTTTTAACCAAAATTTATACCCTACCCAGGAAAAATTTAAATATCCAAAAGCAGGAGAAGAAAATTCCCTTGTATCACTTTTTATATTAAATGTAAATAATAAAAAAAGTACTAAAATCAAAGAAGGTGTAGATAAATTTGAATACTCTCCTAGAATCTACTGGACAAAAGATTCAAATAAATTATGTTTTTTTAAATTAAATAGACATCAAAACCATTTAAAATTATTTTTCACCAATCCTGAAAATGGAGTTCCAAGCTTGATCTATGAAGAGCAAGATAGTTGTTATATTGATATTCATGATAATATTACTTTTTTAGAAAATGGTTTTATTTGGTCTAGTGAAAAAAGCGGTTATAACCACTTATATAAATTTTCATACGATTCAAAAAAAATGTCTCAAATAACAAGTGGAGAGTTTGAAGTCACTAAATTCTATGGAATTGATAATAATAAAAAAGTTTTATACTTTCAGTCTAATGAAAAATCACCATTACAAAAACATATTTATTCGATTAATATTAATGGATCTAATAAGAAACTCTTATCAAAATACAACGGAGTAAATAATGCAGTATTTAGTAATTCTTTTGATTATTTCATCAACACAAACTCAAAAGCTAATAAACCTAACTACATCACATTAAACAATAAAAAAGGAAAGTTAATTCGAATTATTAAAGATTCTGAAAAATTACAAAAAACATTATCTGAATATAATTTATCAAAAAAAGAATTTTTTTCATTTGAGACAAACTACAAAGTTTCTTTAAATGGATGGATAATTAAGCCTCCTAACTTTGATTCTAGCAAAAAACACCCTGTACTAATGTATGTATATGGCGGCCCTGGTAACCAGCAAGTTTTAGATAGCTGGGGTGGTAGAAATTATTTATGGTACCAATATTTAGCCCAACAAGGTTTAGTAATTGTTTGTGTCGATAATAGAGGGACTGGTGGAAGAGGTGCTGATTTTAAAAAATGTACATATCAAGAATTAGGTAAGCTTGAAACAGAAGATCAAATTGCAGCAAATAAATACTTAGCTAGCTTAGATTATATAGATCAAAATAAAATAGGAATTTGGGGATGGAGCTACGGTGGATATATGTCTTCTTTATGCCTTTTAAAAGGAAGTGATGTTTTTAATTTTGCTATTGCAGTTGCTCCCGTTACAAATTGGAGATTCTATGATACAATTTACACTGAAAGATATATGAGAACTCCACAAGAAAATCCTGAAGGATATGACTTGAATTCCCCTATCAATCATGTTGAAAAATTACAAGGTAACTATTTGCTAATTCATGGCTCAGCAGATGATAATGTTCATCATCAAAATACTATGGAGATGATTTCTGCGTTAGTAAAAGAAAATAAACAATTTGACCTTTTTATTTACCCTGATAAAAATCATAGTATATATGGGGGTAAAACTAGATTAAATTTAATGACAAAAATTACTGATTTTATATTGAAAAATCTTTAATTAATAAAATAGTATTAACTTCGATTTATTGTTTGACTAAAATTTTTAAAAAATGGAATGGTTTTCTTCTTTATCTCTATCTTATAAACTACTAATAATTGGGTGGTTAATTGTGATTTTTTGGGTCCCTTATGTAATATATTCAAACAGGAAAATTCACCCCACAGCATTATTTGTACTATTTTTCGCAGAACTATGGGAACGTTTTTCATACTATGGCATGAGAGCTTTATTAGTTTTATATATGATTGATAAAGGAGCAGAATTGGTTTATGAAAAAAGTCAGGCTTACGCAATATATGGAGCATACGGCGCTATGGTTTACGCAACACCATTGCTAGGTGGATTAATTGCTGAAAAATATTTTGGATATAGAAAATCCATAATGTGGGGAGGGATTTTAATGGCCTTAGGTCATTTCACTATGGCATTTCCATTAATTTCTGAATTTGGTGTAAGTACAGAAACTATACACACTTTTACAGAGCCGATGTTTTTTATTGCGCTGGGTTTATTAATCCTTGGAAATGGATTTTTTAAACCAAATATTTCAAGTTTTGTTTCTACTTTCTACAAAGATGGGTCTTTAAGGGATCGTGGTTTTAATTTATTTTACATGGGTATTAATGTTGGTGCTTTTCTCGCACCAATTACTTGTGGAGCAATTGGTCAAGACACAGTAAACTTTGGAGTTAACTCCTGGCACTATGGATTTGGTTTAGCAGGAATTGGAATGGTTTTAGGACTTCTTGTTTTTATTTACGGAATTCAAAGTGGGGTTTTTAAAAATAACGGTCACTCAAACAATCCTGATTTATTAAATTCAAATATTTTTGGTGGTATAACTTTAAAAAACGCAACTTATATAGGAACAATAATTTGTGTTCCAATAATTTTTATGCTTTTAAATTGGGGTGCAAAACCTTTATTTTATCCTTTTGGTAAAGAATTAAGTTTTTTAGATATTACTTTATTTAGTATGGTAGCGTATATGATTTATTATCTATATAATTATGGAAAAAAAATAACTAAAGAAGGTTTTGATAAATTAAAAGTAATTATGTTTTTATTTTTCTACTCAACTTTATTTTGGTCATTTTTTGAATTAGCTGGAAGTGCAATAACTGTTTACACAGAAACTAACGTAAACAAAACTGTTCCATATTTAGGTGAGCTATCTTCATCTCAATTTATGGGGGTGAATCCATTATACATATTATTCTTAGTTCCTGTTTTTAATTTTATTTGGAAAAAATTAAAAGAACGTGATATGGAACCAAGCGCTCCAATGAAATTTGCTATAGGAACTATTTTACTTGGTTTAGGTTTTTTTGCATTTCCATTAGGAGGTTTATTTGCTGAAGCTGGAATGGTACCTATGATGTTTTTAATGTTAGCATATTTATTACACACTTTAGGAGAATTATGCTTATCACCAGTTGGTCTTTCTTTAGTAACTAAACTTGCTCCAAAACAAATTATAGGTTTTGTAATGGGTTTCTGGTTTCTTTCTTCTTCATTAGCTCATTTACTTGGTAAATTTATTGCTCAAGAAACCGATGCTGGCGACTTAAATCCTGTGGAAGCTTTAGAGACATTTAACGGAGTATTTTTTAATGTTGGATTATTAGCCGTTATAGCTGGACTAGTTTTAGTATTAATTTCACCAAAAATAAAAAACTGGATGCATAATGTTGAATAAAACATATATATATATATTTATTTTATTTATTTCCTTAAATTCTTATTCTCAAAAAGAAGGTTGGTTAACTGGTTTTCCAGAAGTTTTTGAACTATCTATTAAAGAAAAAAAACCAATTATGGCAAATTTCACGGGTAGTGATTGGTGTGGTTGGTGTATAAGATTAGATAAAGCTGTCTTTCAAACAGATGAATTTAAGGAATGGGCAAGTGAAAATGTAATTCTTTTAGAACTAGATTTTCCAAGAAGAAAAAAACTTGATCCTAATTTAGAAGCAACAAATAATGAACTTCAAAATATTTTCAAAGTTAGAGGTTTTCCAACCGTATGGCTTTTTAGTGTCACTAAAACAGAGGATGAAAAATTTACTATAAATGCTAATTTATCAAATCCGTTTCAAAAAATGGGATATATGGGGAGTGCAAAAGATTTTATTTCTAAAGCAAATTACATAATTGAAAAAATGAATGAAATATATTAAGTTTAAAATAACAATAAATAAAAAAGGAGCCCAAAAGAGGCTCCTTTTTTATTTAGGGTGGCTAATGGGATTCGAACCCACGACCCTCGGCACCACAAACCGATGCTCTAACCAACTGAGCTATAGCCACCATAATTCTGAAATGCAAATATAATAGAAAATGTTATTGTATCTTAATATGACATAAAAAACAAAGTGAGTAAAAAAAATAAAATAATAGATTCTGAATTTTCAATGAATGTGTTAAAACTAATTACAGGTTTATCTATAGCTCAATTAATTCCAATATTAATAACTCCAATTTTAACACAATTTTTTTCTCCTGAACAATTCGGCACATATGGTTTATATGTTAGTATTTATACTATGCTTGGTATTATTTCATCTGGCAAGTATGACTTGGCTATCATGTTACCAAAAAACAAACAAGACTCTATTAATATATTAGCAATATGTTTCATTTTTGCTGTTATTTTTTCTTTTATAGTATTTCTATTATTATTTATTTTAAAAGATTTTTTATTTGAGATAACTCAAATAAATTTACTTAAAACATATTATTGGATTATTCCTTTTTCTATATTATTATTTTCATTTAATCAATCAATACTTGTTTGGTTTAATAGAAAAAAAAATTACAACTCAATTAATGAGCACAACCTTCTAAAGTCATCTTCTAACTCAATAAGCTCTATAATTTTAGGAATTAAAAACATTTCATCTGGACTCATTATTGGAAATGTTTTATCATTATTATTAACATCACTATTTAATATTTTAGAACTTCTAAAAACTATTGAAACTTCATTTATTAATACAAAAAGTATTAGAAAAAATTTATATATATATATAAACTTCATTAAATACTCCACTATTTCAAATTTATTTAATTCTTTATCTAATTTAGGAATGACTGCTTTAATTGTATTGTTTTTTGGAGTAAAAACTGCAGGACTATATTTTTTAGCAGAAAAATTAATTGCTGTTCCTATTTCTTTTTTCACAGGATCTGTCTCTCAAGTTTATTATCAAAAAGCAAGTACTTTATTTTACTCAAATAAAAAAGAACTTATTCGTTTAACTAAAATAATTCAAATACGTATATTCTTCATATTACTACCCTTTTTAATTCTTTTTAGTTTTTTTGGAAAAGAAATTTTTTCCTTATTAGGATCAAATTGGGGCTCTTCAGGAGAAATGATAAAATATTTTAGTCTTTTTATTTTATTTAAAAATATCTATTCCCCTGTGAGTACAATTGGTGATATCTTAGGAAAACAAAAATTATTACTCTTCTTTAATATTAGTTTATTTTGTTTTCAAGTTACTTCTTTTTATTTTTTAAAACATTATAACGATATTGGAATTGCACTATTATCTGCATCATTCTTTGGAGCAATACATTATATTTTTTTAAGTTTATATATGATAAAATCAATTAAATAAATGAAGCAAATTATTAAAAAATTTATTTTAATTTTTGATGACTCTATTTGTAGAATAATAGTAAAATGGTTCTACCCACAATACAAAAGACAAAGAAAAGGATATATGTATAATTTTCAAATTATACAAAAATACTTTTTTATGCAAAAAATAATTGGCTTCAACAGAGGTGTTCCTTGGCCAGTTGACTTTAGAAGTAAAATACTAGGATATGAATACATCAAAAAAGGCATTATGTGCGATCCCGGTGATAACATTGGGATTTATATAAATGCATATGGTGGTTTAATCCTAGGTGATAATGTAAATATTGGACAAAATACTGTTATAACAACCACAAATCATGACATCTATGATCATAGAAAAGTTTCTGATAAAAAAATGGGTGTTATTATTGGAAATAATGTTTGGATTGGGGCTAATTGCTCTATCGTTGCAGGGGTAAAAATTGGAAATAATGTTACAATTGGGGCTGGTTGCACAATAAGAAAGAATATTCCTTCAAACACCATTGTTATTCATAAAGATCATCAACTAAAATTGATAAAAAAAAGAAAATATATTTGGGACTATAAAAAAGAAGTTTTAAACTAAATTAAATTATTAGTACTTTTATATATAAATAAAATCAATTAATCCTTTTTACTATGAAAAAAACATTACTTTTTATTAATACTTTATTATTTTTTTCTTTTTCTTTTTCTCAAATAAATACTAAAGATATTCAAGCTTTAAGTAGTACAAATAATACTATTATAAATGAAATAAACAACTTTCAAGCATTAGGCGGAGATAGTGTAATTGTCCTTTGGGAAGAAGATTTCGCAAATCAAATACCAGAAAATGCATCATTAGAAAACCTTGGTGGTTATGGAGATTGGATATGGTCAACAGAATCAACTCAAGGTCAATGGGGAACAAGCGCTGGCTTAATAGAATCATCTACAGTAGATAATGGATTTATGATTTTAGATGCAGATTGGTTTAATACTTCCCCTAATAATGGAGTAGCAGATGGAGAAGTTGGAGAAAATGCAGTTAATGCAAGTTTTATAATTGGTCCTATTGATTTATCAAGCTCCGAAACAAATGCTTTAGTACTTCAGTTTTATTCATATTATAGAATTTGTTGTTTTGCTGCCGGGAACGGATCTAATGATTTAAATGTTTACATAAGTACTGATGAAGGTGTAACATGGGATGATTTGAATTATATCGAAGGGGACATTTATGAAACAAATGTTGGAAAACAAACGTTAAGCCAAATTCCTCTAGGGGGGTTTAATCCAAATGTTGAAAATGTTCACTTCAAATTTGAATGGCTTGGTACACATTATTTTTGGATGATTGATGACATATCAGTAATTCAACAACCCGCCTATGATTTAAAAATGTTGTCTTCATGGTTGACAATGGAAAATCCAGCTGGAATTGAATACTACTCTATTCCTGAAAGTCAGATGCCAAATGAAATGTTATTTGGTGCTGAAATATACAACTACGGATTTAACGATGAATTTAATGTTAAGCTTGAAGGTGCAATTGACGGCTCAAACTTAATGACTGATATAACATATGACACTATTCAAAGTGATTCTACAAGATTTGTGGAAACAGCTTTGTTTGATATTAGTTCATTGACAGCAGGAACGTACTCATTTACAAATACAATTGAATCAAATGGTGATGATGTATTAATGACTGATAACTCTAAAACTAGAGAATTTGTTATTTCGGAAAATGAATATAAAATTGATGGACTTTATGAAACATATGATTATATGGGAACAGGATGGCCTGGTGGCGATGCTCAGTCCGATGGAATGAGATTTGCTAATTATTTTGACATAAAAGAATCTGCAACATTAACTTCAGCTAGAATTGGATTGTTTACAAATGCTTTTTCAACTTCACTAGGAGATTTCCAAACAACATCTGGGGGGGAAGTCATTTTCTACCTTTGTGACACAACTGGTCTTTTAGATCCAGAAGTAACAACATTAGACATGGATTTTGGTGGAGTAATTTGGGAAAGTGATTTTATTATGGTTGAAGAATGGATGGTCGATGAAGGATTTGTAAGTGTTGAAATACCAGAAATACCATTAGACCCTAATGCATATTTACTCGTTGTTGAACTATATAGTAATGGACTAGAAAGCGATATTATTATTTTAGATGATACAACCGTTCCACAACCTTGGTTTGCATCAATGTATTGGAGTACTGAAGATGCAACATGGTATTCAAATGGTAACGCTATGGCTATTCACATGGGATTAAATGGATTAAATTATGCAGATGTTAATGAGGAAATTATATTGTCAGGAATTGAAATATTCCCTAACCCAACTAATTCTTTAATTAGCATCTCAAGTAATGAAATGTTAAAAGGTGAAACTACTATTTCAGTATATAATATTATAGGAGAAAATGTAAAAACATGGAATTTTAATAATTTCGGATTAACAAATTCAATAAATATTGAAAATTTGCCATCCGGAAACTATGTTATAAAAGTATCAAACAATGATAGAATAATCCATGAAAAAATAGTAAAAGAATAATTTTATAAACTAATGAAAATAAAAAACCCTCCTAAAAGGAGGGTTTTTTTTATTCTTCGAAGTAATCCTCAGGATTACGTACTAAAAAATCTATTTCTTCATCTATAACTCTCGAAAGAAAAGATCTTATAGATTCAATTTTTTTTTCGTCTGTATTTTCAATAGAAACTAAATAATCTAAAGCCCTGTTTAGTGTTTTTTCATGATTAGTTAGAATTTCTTTTTCTCTTGAAACTCTAATTCTATTTAAAATATCATCCATTAAAAATAATTATTTGGGTTTGTATAAATATAAAAAAATTATTGTTAGAATTTTTAATTTTTAACTTTAAAAGACCAAGTAATATTAAATTCCGCAACACAAATTCCTTTTTCATCAAATCCTTTTGAATTTGTAACAATAGTCTGACCAATTTTACTTTTTATTGCCTTGTCAATTACATCAGAGATATCTGTCCCATTCTCACAAATAAATTTAACTTTTGTAATAGCTTTTTTATAAAATTTTGATTCCATACCTACAACTAGCATTGAAATTTTTTCATTTTTTTTATCTACATGCATTAAAGCTAGTACTCCTGTAGATAATTCTGCCGCCATAGAAAGTACAGCAAAATAAATTGAATTAAAAGGGTTTTTGTTCCAAAAACTAAATGGTGCAGTTACTATAGATTCTTCAAATGAAATTTTTTTCACTCTTAATCCAGCAATAAAAGCTAAAGGCAACTTAAATATCAAGAAAATAATAAAACGCCATCCTTTTATTTTTTTAATAAATTTTTTAATTTTTAAAGATTCAACATCCATTTGATTTTAACTTTAATTAATCCTCATTTTTCATTAATTTAGCACTATTAAATATAACATCATTTCTTGAATAACTCTGATAAAAAAAATATAACTTTTAAACAATTCAAATCATCAATATTAGAAGATTATAAAATTGCTTTTAAAAGTAGGCAAGCTAGTTTAATTGGCAGAAAAGAAGTTCTAACTGGAAGAGCAAAATTTGGAATATTTGGTGATGGAAAAGAATTAGCTCAATTAGCTATGGCAAGGGTATTTAAGAAAGGTGATTTTAGATCTGGATATTATAGAGACCAAACATTTATGATGGCAAAAGGATTATTGTCAGTTGATTCTTTTTTTGCTCAATTATATTCAAATACTAATTTAGAAGAAGAACCTGCATCTGCGGGAAGACAAATGAATAGTCATTTTGCAACAAGAACAATTGATATTAATGGTAACTGGAAAGATTTAACAAAAGAATATAACTCTTCCGCAGATCTTTCACCAACGGGTTCACAAATGCCTAGATTACTAGGACTAGCTCAGGCATCTAAAATATATAAAAGTTGTCCATTAAATCTTCCTAAGTTTAGTAATAATGGAAATGAAATTGCTTTTGGAACCATAGGAAACGCCAGTACTTCTGAAGGACTTTTTTTTGAAACTGTAAATGCAGCTGGAGTATTGCAAGTTCCTTTAATAATTTCAATATGGGATGATGCTTGGGGTATTTCTGTTTCTAGCAAATATCATACAACAAAAGAAAATATTTATGAAGTTTTAAAAGGCTTTGAGAAAACAGAGGAAAAAGAAGGTTTTTCTTTATTTAAAGTTAAAGGGTGGGACATAGAAAATTTGTATAATACTTATGCAAGAGCTGAGGATATAGCTAGACAAGAGCATAAACCTGTTATTATTCATGTAGAAGAAATGACACAACCTCAAGGGCATTCCACTTCAGGATCCCATGAGAGATATAAAAGTAAAGAAAGATTAAAATGGGAAGAAGAATATGATTGTATTAAAAAAATGAAGGAATGGATCATAGCAAATAATTATTCTAATTTAGATCAGTTAAATAAATTAGAAGATGATATTAAAAAAGAAGTTATATCACAAAAAAATCTAGCATGGAAAAATTATCTTGAACCAATAAATAAAGAAAGAAATCATACCTGTTTAATTTTAAAAAAGGAAATTGAAAATAGTGAAAAAGTTAAAAATATTCATGATGAATTATTAAACTTGAATCCCATCTCCAGAAAAGAAATTATTAGAGCAGCTAGGAAATCTATTTTTTATTTTAACGGAAAAAACAAAATAGAACTATCAAGTTGGATAAAAAAACTTTTACAAGAAAACAAAAAAAGATATAGTTCTTTTCTTTACAGTGAGTCAAAAAATAAATTAAGTAATATTTCTAAAATAGAGCCTATTTTTTCAGAAGAAAAAATAGTAGATGCTAGAATAATATTAAGAGATAATTTTGACACCTTATTAAATAAATATCCTGAACTATTTATTTTTGGAGAAGATTGTGGAAAGATAGGTGATGTTAATCAAGGATTAGAAGGATTACAACAAAAATATGGTGAAAAACGTGTTTTTGACACAGGAATAAGAGAAGCCACAATAATTGGCCAAGGCATTGGCCTTGCTTTACGTGGGCTGAGACCTATAGCGGAAATTCAATACTTAGATTACTTGTTATATGCTATTCAAATACTAAGTGATGATTTAGCCACTTTACAATACCGTACTTTTGGAGGACAAAAAGCTCCCCTAATTATTAGAACAAGAGGGCATAGATTAGAGGGCATTTGGCATTCAGGTTCTCCAATGGGTGGAATTATAAATTTATTAAGAGGAATAAATATTTTAGTACCTAGAAATATGACAAAAGCAGCCGGCTTTTATAATGTCTTACTAAAAGGGGATGAGCCAGCTATTGTAATTGAATGTTTAAATGGATATCGTTTGAAAGAAAAAATGCCTAATAATTTGGGTGATTTTATTACTCCAATTGGAGAAGTTGAAGTAATAAAATCAGGTTCAGACATAACAATTATAACATATGGCTCATGTTGTAGAATTGCACTAGATGCCTCAAAAAAATTAGAGGAATTAAATATTTCTGTTGAAATAATTGACATTCAATCACTAATACCTTTTGATATAAAAAAAGATATTTTAAAAAGTCTGAAAAAAACAAATAAAATTATATTTCTGGATGAAGATGTAAGCGGAGGCGCCTCTGCATACATGATGCAAAAAGTAATAGAAGAACAAAATGGGTATAATTATCTAGATAGTAAGCCTAGAACAATTACTAGCAAAGATCATAGACCAGCATATGGTGATGATGGAGATTACTTTTCCAAATCAAATATTGACGATGTGATTGAAACATGTTATTCTATTATGAATGAAATTGATGAAAATAATTTTCCTGATTTATATAACTAATGATAATTACTGAACAAGACAGTCAATATAACAACCTAGAAAAAATGACTTTTCTAGAAATTATAAATTCTATTAATAAAGAAGATGAAAAAGTTGCTAAATCTGTAAAAAAATCTACAAAAAAAATATCTCTATTATCTGAAATAGTTTTTCAAAAAATAAATACTGGAGGTAGGTTATTTTATATTGGATCAGGTACTAGTGGAAGGTTAGGTGTTCTAGATGCGTCAGAATGCCCTCCAACATTTGGCATAAAAAATAATATTGTAATTGGCCTTATTGCAGGTGGAAACAAAGCACTTCGTAATGCAACTGAATACGCTGAAGATGATCTTCAATCAGGATGGAAAGATTTAAAAAAATATAAAATAAATAAAAAAGATGTTGTAATAGGAATTAGCGCATCTGGCAGGACACCATATGTGATAGGCGCTTTACAAGAATGTAAAAAAAATAAAATTATTACTGCATCAATAACTTGTACAAAAGAGAACCCTATTTCTAAAATTTCCAATTATGATATTAAAATAATTTTAGGACCAGAATTTTTAACTGGAAGCACTAGAATGAAAGCAGGAACTGCTCAAAAAATGTGTTTAAACATGATAACAACTAGTGTTTTTATTAAACTCGGTCATGTTTTAGACAATAAAATGATTGATATGAAAATAAACAATCAAAAACTAAAAAAAAGAGCACTAAATTTAATTGTTGAAAAAACATCTCTAAACATAAAACAAGGAGAAAAAATGTTGGATAAATACAAAAGTGCTAGACTTGTTATTGAAAATGAATTAAAAAAAAATGATAAATAAAAAAAAACTTCTAAGCGGATTAAAAATAATTGCATTTGTATTTCCGTTTATTTTCATAGGGCCAGCACTTTTTTTAAAAGGAAATATGACTGGATTTGACAATGATGACTCAAGAAATTTAATTTTTTTAATAATTGGAGCCGTAACAATGCTTATAGCATTAATTGGGCTTTTCATGGGTCTAAAAAAAATTATAGATTCTCTTTTCGATGAAAAATCTAACGAATAAAAACTAAGTTTTTTTCATCTGACCTTTCATTACAAAATTTATATTCAAGACCTTTAAAGTTCTCTAACTCATTAATTGTTTGAATTTTATTTTTTATTATATATGAAGCCATAGAACCTCTTGCTTTTTTTGCAAAAAAACTAATTACTTTATAGTTACCATTTTTTTTATCTAGAAACTTAGGAGTTATTATTTTTTTTGAAATTCTGAATTTATTAACTGAATCAAAATATTCATTAGAGGCCAAATTTATTAAATATTCATTTTTTGAATCAATAAAATTTTGATTTAATTTATCAGTTAACTTATCTTCCCAAAAATCATACAAATTTTTACCTTTATCAGTTTGTAATTTAACCCCCATTTCTAACCTATATGGCTTCATTAAATCTAACGGTCTAAGTAGACCATACAAACCTGAAAGTATTCTTAAATGATCTTGTGAATATTCTAAATCTTCTAATGAAAAACTATTTACATCAAGACCTTTATATACATCGCCAGTAAAACAATAAATAGCATGTCTAGAATTATTTAAATTAAAATCTTCATTCCAAGATTTATAACGATCGTAATTTAGGTCAGTTAATTTTTGACTAATATTCATAAGATTACCTATTTCTTCTTTTTTCATTTTAATTAAATGATTAATTAGCTCTCTACTTTCCGGAATGAAATCAGGCATAGAACTTTTTGTGCAATTTAATTTTCTATCAAAATCTAAACTTTTGGCCGGTGATAAAAGAATTAAAAACATATAATATTATTAAGGTTGGAAATTTGAATTTTGTATGAAGTTTTCATCAGACAAAGTTAATAAAAATGCTTTTAAATTATTTTTTTCCTGTTGAGTAAGTAGTAAACCGGTTTGATCGGGAATACCATATGGGTTTGAATTTACATATTTCATTAACGGATCAACTGTAGGTGAATAGACACCACCAGAATTATAATGATCAATAACTTCTTCTAAAGTATTAAACCTGCCGTCATGCATATATGGAGCACTAAACTCAACGTTTCTTAAAGTTGGTGTTTTAAATAAACCTTTATCTAATTCATTCCCTGTAACTTCATACAAACCTAAATCTGTAAAATTTTCATCTAATGCATTATTATGAAAAGAATTATCCATAAAATTTATGTTTCCGTGACAATGAAAACAATCCCCTCTCTCTGTTGTAAATATATTCAAACCATCTAATTCTTCATTGGTAAACATAACCTCTCCCCTTGTCCATTTATCATACCTAGAATTGTATGAAATTAATGTTCTTTCAAACTGAGCAATTGCTTTAGCAACATGAGTTGAGTCAATACAATCAGTATTAAAAGCTTGCTTAAAAAGATTTCTGTATTCACTACTTGCATTTAAATCATTTTCTACTTGTTCCCAATTATTAGCCATTTCAATAGGATTAGTTACTGGCTCAAAAACTTGATTTTCTAAACTTGAAGCTGACCCATCCCAATTAAAAGAACTATTCCAACCAATATTTACCAAAGAGAACGCATTTCTAAATCCAAAATCCCCATTAACTCCTATGCTATATTGATTAGGATCTGAAAAAGAATTTTCTTGAATATGACAAGACGCACATGAAATTGCATTATTACTACTTAAAATAGGATCAAAAAATAATTTTTTACCTAATGACACACCTTCTTGTGTAAGTAAATTATCTTCTGGTATTAACATTGTAGGAAAAACATCTGAAGGGTAAATTAGTGAGTATGGTGTTGTTTCAAAATCATTATCATCACCCTCTGGATGACAAGAAATAATTAATAATAAAAAAATGAAAAACTTTTTCATATATTTTTTTTAATTTCCTGAAACTGAAAAAACATCCTCTAACATATTGACTTGAATAACTGACTGCGCTTCTTCTGAACTCATAATTGCAGATCCATAATAATTAAAATCATAAACAGGATCGTTATATATATTATTAATATTCATATCAATATAAATTTTTGAATAAGTTTCAGTAGTGTTTAAATCAAAAGTATAATTAACAGAATAATCATTTCCATATAAACCTCCAGTGTGAGTGTTATAAAACTTCTGTTCTCCATAATTATCTAAATATCTACCTTCTAATTTCATATAATGATATCCACCACCCAAAGTAATAGGCCAAAGCATTAAATTATGAAAATTATTACTATCATTTAGGTACAAATTTGTTGTATTATTGTTTTGAGAAAAACCATATTTAAATGAAACAGAAACACATGGGCTTGGAATCTCTATGTTCTTTAATTTTAAAGAATTTTCATCATCAAGATTAATAAAATAATAATTATCTAAAGTTATAGATTCTCCGTTTTGCAGGTTTAGTGTTAGATCAGATATAACGTATAAAAATCTTTCAATACTGTAAATGTTTCCTACTTCATTTTGATAAATTAAATTATTTAATTCTAATTCATTTTGGTCTATAAACTGTCTAAAATGAATATCTATCTGCAATTCATCTTCTTTTTCACAAGAACCAAAAAAGACCAAAGAAAAAATTATTAGTATAAAAAACCTTATTTTCTTGAAAGCACTCATTAAGCAAAAATAGTTTATTTTTAAGTAATATTTATTTATTAAAAAATGAAAAAAACATTTATTTATTTATTTTTTCTTTTATCATTTTCATATGCACAAAATATTTCGCCTTACTTACAAAATAAAATAATTACTGTATCAGAGAACGAATTTGTTCCTATTACTATTATTTTAAAAGAAAAAATAGATACTGAAAAATTAAAGAATGAATTTAAAATAAATAATATTCCAATAAAAAAAAGAGCAAGTATTATTGCTGAAAGACTTCAGAAAAAGTATAAAAAAAATCAAGAGGAATTATTGAAAGAAATATCTCTATTTCCAAATGAATATAAAAATGTATTTCAATTTTGGGCAGTAAACATGATATATTTAGAAGCAACTAAAAATCTTATTAAATTATTAGAAAACAATGTACTAATCAAAAATATAGATATAGAACTAGGCAAAATAGAGCCTATTAAATCTGAAAGTGTTTTGCATTTTCAAATACAAGGTGGTAATAGTACTGAGCCAGGAGTTGAAGCAATCAATGTTCGCCCTCTATGGGACATGGGTTATACAGGAAAAGGAACTTTAGTATTTAATTATGATACTGGTGTTTGGCCTACTCATCCTGCTTTTTCAAATAGGTTTTTTGGAAACTTTTATCCAATGGAACAATGTTGGGACGGTTATTTTAGTGATAGCCCAAATGGTTTGAATGACCACGGAACACATACTATGGGTATAATTGGAGGATTAGTCTCTGAAACTAATGACACGATCGGAAGTTCTTTCAATTGTTATTGGATTGCTAATGACTTTGTAACATCAACTGTTGAAGAATTACCACCAGTAGTTGATATGGTAACTTCATTTGAATGGGCATTAAACCCAGATGGAGATTTATCTACATCTTTTGATGTTCCTGATGTAATTAATAACTCTTGGAGATGGTATAATCCAATTGACACAGTACAGTGTGAAGGCTATATAGTTGATTTAATGAATGTTATTGAAGCGGCTGGCATAGGAAATATTTTTTCTGCTGGAAATGATGGACCAAATAACGCAGGAGTAAAAGCTCCCCAAAGAATAAATTCAAATTTGGTTAATACATTTTGTGTCGGAAGTATAAATGCCAATTCCGAAGATCTAATGATAAGTACTTTTTCTACTAGAGGTCCAACACAATGCTCTAGTGAAGGTGGTTCCTTAGAAATATACCCAGAAGTATCAGCACCAGGACAAGCAGTAAGGTCAGCTTCTGGAGAAAATGGATTTGATGTGAAATCAGGAACTTCAATGGCTGCACCGCATGTTTCAGGTTGTTTTTTATTATTAAAAGAGGCTTTCCCCTTTTTAAGTGGCGAGGAAATTTTAACTTCAATATATTATACAGCTGTAGATTTAGGCGAAGCAGGGGAAGATAATATTTATGGAATGGGGATTATTAATGGTCTAGCTGCCTTTAATTACTTAGCAGAAATATATGAGCCAATATTACCTAATAATACTGAAGATATTTCAATAATCAATATATCAAATACACCTGAAAAAATATCTTGTCAAAATTATTTTGAGCCTATAATTAATATTAAAAACCATGGTAACTCATTAGTTGAAGGAATCAAATTTTCATATTACAACAATGAAATATTACAAGATGAATTAATATTTTCAGATGTAATAATTAACTCCGGTGAAGAATTAGAAATAAACCTACCAACAATACAAAATTACAATTATGGAGATGTTGAATTATGTTTTATTGTTGAACCTTTGAATTTTATTGAAGAAATCGACTATCATAATAATAGAAGAATGATTAGATTTAAACATAAGCCTAAATTTGAATTACCATACAATGAAAATTTTGAATCAGGAATTAATTTAGATGACTGGCATATTATAAACTCTGATTTCAGTAGAACATGGGAAAGTGTAGGGACAATTGGTATAGAAAATAGTGACAATTCAATATATGTAAATCTTTTTGGCTACAACCCAAGAGATGGACAAAAAGATGAAATTATAAGCCCAATTATAAATCTATCTGGAGACTCTATTCAAATGAGTTTTTCAGTATCATATCAAAAATACACTAACTCTTCAAAACAAGACACTTTACAAGTTTTTGTGTCAAATGATTGTGGAATATCTTTTGAAAATATAATTTATGAAAAAGGGGGAGATGATTTAAATACTTGGGATGTTGAAACCGAAAATTTTATACCATATGAAGTAGATCACTGGAGACAAGAAAACATCGCACTTAATGACTTTTCAGGTCAAGAAATATTATTGAAAATGACCACAACTAACTACAGAGGAAATAATATCATAATAGACGAAATAAATATATTTAATGAAAATGGATTAAGCATTAATAATTTCTTTAATGAAAAAAACTATATATATCCTAATCCAACTAATGGAAAAATAAACATAAAATTAAAAGATAAATCAATCACGGATTATAAAATCATAAACTCTCTTGGGCAAATTATTAAAGAGAAAGAAATTTCTAATTATAATATTATTGAAGACTTAAGTGAACACCCAAAAGGAATCTATTTTATTAATTTAATTAGTGATGAAAGACACCAAACTAAACAAATTATTATTCTTTAAATTCATTTAGAAAGCCTGATACTTTAACTTCTATTTTTTCTGATATGTTATCTTTTAAAAGCTTTGGTATTTTAATTTTAAAATCATCTGTTTCAACGAAAAACATAGTAAAAAAATGTATTCTTTCATCTTCTAAAGTAATAACAACTTTTGTTTTTATATTTTTTTCCTCACCATGAATACTTAATATCCCCTCAATAAAAATACCTTGATTGAAAACTTCTGATAATTGTTTAGAAATAATATTTTGTTCATTTTCTAATGAACTTTTATTTATTTCTTTTAAAACTTTTTCAATTTGATTCCCTAAACTATCTGACTGACCTTTAAAAATTGAGTGAGGAAATTTATCTGAATTCATATATTTATCATTGAAGTGAGTTTGCATCAAAGATCTTTTAAATGTAAATGATTTGATAGGCAAACGAAAAAAAAACTCACCTGAATTCATATCAATAATGCCTTGCAAATCTTCGGAAAAAGCAGTTATGTTTTCTAAAGGAGCATAAGAAAAAAAAGATGTCTTGGCTTCCGAAACTTTATATTTTTGACTAAAGCAAAATATTGGTATAAAAATTAATAGTATATATTTTTTCATTTTAATGTAAATTCTCTACTTATATTAAATCCAAAATGTATTCCCCCTTCTCCCCAACTTTGATTTGTTTCTGTTAAAAAACCAACTTCATACATAGGTAATGAATTAGTAATATGTAACTGGAATACATGCCCACCTGTTTCTATATCTAGGCCAATTGAAAGGGAATTATAAAATTGATTTTGATTTATTAAAACCCCATCCTTTTCAGTAATTCTATAATAATACTCAACATTAAGAGATGTGCTTTTAGTAACATTATACTTTATAGCTGAACCTAACAAATAAACGTCATTAAAAAAATAAGGTGATTGAACCATATTACGATGTATAAAAGTGGGCATCAATTGAATGGATAATTTATCATTTAATTTAGATGCAACTAGTAATTGATTACAATATGAAACTCTTCCCAAAAAAGGATAGTTATCCTGATTTTTCCTTAAACTTTCTATTGAAACACTACTTAAAAAAACCAAAGAAAATGGTATATTTTGTTTTCCATTTTGTCTATAAATAGAATATTTAAAAAATCCATCATAATTTTTTTTATAACTACTTCGACCTACTCCTATCATTATATTATTTGACAAACCATACTCCAAACCCATTCTTATTGTAGCCTGATCTAAACCAAATAATTCATAAAAACCAGTGTTTAAAGCTCCAAATCTATGTGAAATTCTAACATCTAATGCACCTGGGGCAAACATTTCAATAGAATGACCATTTATAATTCTTGTAGACATAAACGTAGATGTAGTAAAATAATTATCTTCTACTGGTTCTAAAAAACTCTCTAAATTACTTTGAGAGTAAGTCAAAGAAAATGAAAACAAAAAAATAAATACTTTATTCAGCCAATCCATTATCTACCCAATTTTTAAATTGTAATTTTTCACATTCAGTTAAAGGAATCATACCTACTGGCGGCATCAGATTATTGTCTATCTGATAACACAAATCATAATTTAACATACTATTATATGAAGATAGATTAACTCCATGATTATTTCCAGATTGTGAATGACAAGCAATACATTTATTTTCAATCAAAGCTGCAATTTGATTTTGATATGTAATATTTTCTAATTCACAATCTTGTTGAATTAGAAAATTGGAGAAATCTGTATTATCCCATTCACAGTTAAAATTTGAAAAATATTCTTCTTGATTATTATTTGTGCAACTCAAAAATACACAACAACTAAATAAAATAAAGAATCTATTCATTGTTATCAATTATATATTTTAACACTTTTTCCATTAAATGCAATCTATCTTCACCTCTAACGTTATGCGGATGACTAGGATACAAAAAATAATCAATTGGTATATTATTTTCTATGCAGTTTTCAATAAATTTTAAAGAATGTTGGACCACTACAACATCATCTATTAATCCATGTATCATCAATAAATCAGTATTTAAATTTTTAACCTTTTTATTTAAGTTTGTAGCAAGATAACCATCAGGGTTTTTAATTGGCGTTTCCATATATCTTTCAGTATACATCACCTCATACAAAGACCAATCTGTCACAGGGCCACCCGCAACACCACAAGTAAAAAAATCTGGATAATTAAGTAATAAGTTTGTTGTCATAAAACCACCATAGCTCCACCCATGTAATGCAATTCTGTTTACATCAACATAATCTAAAGACTTTAAATAATTATAACCTGTTATTTGATCCTTCGTCTCAATATCGCCTAATTTTTTAAATATAACTTGCTCAAATTCTTTTCCTCTATTTTCTGATCCCCTTCCATCAATAGTAAATACTAGATAGTCTTGATTTGCCAAATAATACATCCAAAGAGGAGTGTTCGATAACCAAGAATTAGTAATCAACTGAATTTGAGGACCATTGTATACATATATTAATACTGGGTACTTTTTATTTTTATCAAAATTATAAGGCTTAATAAGCCTAGTGTTAAGAAAAGTATTACTTTCATTAGAAACTTTTATTAACTCTGTAGAACCTATATTGAAATCTGAAAGAGGATTGTTAGAATCCAATAATTTATAAATAAATTCCCCTTCTGCATTAATTATTTGAATTATTCTAGGAAGCTTCAAATTAGAAAATTCATCAATAAAAAAATTACCAGTAGGACTCATTTTAAACTTGTGATATCCAGGAAATTCAGAAGATAAATTTTTTTGTGCTTTTTTATTTTTTTCTTTTAAATCAAAATTATAAAGATGAACATCCAAGCCATCATCAGAAAAAGCTGAAAAGTAGATTATATTATTTTTAAAACCTAAATAATCTTTTACTACTATTTGACCATGTGTTACTTTTTCAATTAATTTCCCTTTCTTATTATATAAATATAAATGATCATAACCCTCTTTTTCAGATCTCCATAAAAACTTTTCATTATCTAAAAATATCATTGGATGTACAGGATGAACATATTTTTCATCTTTTTCCTCTAAAATAGTCTTTAAATATAAACCTGAACTTGCATCATACTTATTTAATTTTAAATGATTCTGATCTCTATTTAAAATTGCAACATAAATATATTTTTCAGATGGACCCCAGCATATATTAGTTAAATAATGATCTTTTGAATCACCTGTTTGCAAATAAATAGTTTTTTTAGAATCAATATCATAAATGCCAATTTCGACGTACTCACTATAATCTCCAGACATTGGATATTTTATATTTTTTACCCTAGAAGTTGTATCTGAAGAAATTAATAACGGATAATTGTCAACTTTTTTCTGATTATTTTTATAAAAAGCTAATTTATTACCATTTGGAGACCAAAACGTTCCTTTATAAATTCCAAATTCATGTCTATGGACTACCTGACCATATATAATATCTTCTTCTTCTTTATTTATTTGTTGACTAGTATCTGCATCAGCTACAAATAAGTTATTATCGTAAGTATATGCTAATAAATTTCTGTTAAAATTATAATCTTTATTTAAAGCATTTTCATTATGTTCTAAATATAATACAGGCTTTCTACCTCTTTTTGTATTAAATAAAAAAATTTGATTTTTGTTTTCGAACTTAAAACTATGGTTTGTAACCCATTTAATATTTGGAAAATTAGATAAACCTAAAGTCTTTAATTCATCTAGACAAACTTGATCAATTAAACTATTTTTATCGTTAAAAATTAACAAACAATTATCTTTTTTGTAACTATAAAAATCTTGTGACTTTTGCCACTCTAAGTTGGATAAATTTTTAGGATAAAAGTCAGTCCATCTTTTTAAAACAGCATCACTTAATAATAATTCTTTTTGAGAAAAAGAATTTAAACATATAAAACAAAAAAGAATAATAAAATTTCTATATATCATAATATAACAATGATACAAAAAAAAAGCGGAACACATTATCTTAAATAAGTTGTATTCCGCTTTAGTGGAGAATGTCGGAGTCGAACCGACGACCTCCTGCGTGCAAGGCAGGCGCTCTAGCCAGCTGAGCTAATCCCCCAATTATATCTTTCAAGTAGTCTCGGGCAGACTTGAACTGCCGACCTCTACATTATCAGTGTAGCGCTCTAACCAGCTGAGCTACGAGACTTCAAAATTCATTTTATAAAGAGCAAATAAAAAATGAGAGCAAATATACAACCAACTTTTATATAAAACAACTAATTTCTAAGGAGTTGTAGAAGAAACTGGCAAAACTTTACCATTAAAAAATTCACCTCCTTTAATTGCAAAATCAAAAATAAACGAAGATATGCTTTTTGGAGAAAGAGGAGCTTTATATTTAGGGAAAGCTTTTTTCAACATTTCAGTTTGAACTGCTCCTAATGCTAAACAATTAAATCTAAAATTAGTCATTTTAAATTCTTCAGCTAAACATTCAGCTAATGTGATAAGTGCCCCCTTGCTTGGACTATAAGAAGATAATCCTGGAAATTTAACCGAACCATTTATCCCGCCAACACTACTTATAAATATAACATGAGCTTTTTTTGTTAAAATTGGCATTATTTTCTGAGTAATTAAATAAGGGGCAAAATAATTAATTGTAAAGGAATTAATTAAATCTTCTTTCTTTATTTTAACAAAACTCTTATTAACTAAAGTTCCTCCATTATGTACAACAATATCGACCGTTCCAAATCTATTTTTAATATTTAATATTAAATTTTTTATTTTATTTATTTCTAATAAATCAAAGGAAAGAATATAACATGGTAATTTTGGGTTTATTTCTTTTATTTCTTTTTTTAATTTTTTTAATTTTTTTTCATCTCTAGCTATTAAATATAAGGCATGATTTTTTTTTGCAAAAAACTTTGCTAATTCAAAACCTATTCCTTTACTTGCTCCTGTTATTAATACCTTTTTCATAATACTTTTAAACCATCTGAAATTAACTTTTTTAAATCATTTCTTATTACTGATAAATTGTTCAAGTAGTTTTTAATTTCTTCAAATAACACTTTATCATAGTTTTTTATTATTTCACAAATTTCTATTAAAAGTAACCATTCTTGACTATCATTTGATTTTAATTTTTCAAAAATTATTTTCAATTTATCATAACCCGATCTTGAATCTCTAATATTTGCAACTTCTGAGTAAACTTCATGCATTTTTTTGTCAGATTCAGAATAACTCACTTTTATAGTTTGTGATTTATAATCATATTTTTTTTCAGCAAATGATTTTTTATCAGCAAAACCAGGAAAACAAGAAATAATCTTTTCTCCAATAACTAAATCATATTGACCCCAATTTTTATCAAATAAAACTTTATCATTAAATTGTATTTGGCAATCTATAAAAGAAATTAAAATAACATGTTTATTTTTATCTAAAACAAACTCCTTAATAGTACCATTTAATAACAAGCCACTATTGTACTCTAATTTTATTTTCTTACTCTTCAATAGGCCCTGATCCCTACATTTATCTAAATTTAGATTAGTAAAATCAAAATTTTTAACTTTCCCCAAAGGTGCTCCAAAACCTTCTTTATGAAAAAAAACACCATGGTTTTCTATTTCAAGATAATCTTTAGATAAGGCTGTTGGGCCCTCAGTTTGTAAATAAACATCTAACCCATTAGATTTTACCAACTTTGTAAATTTTCCTGAAATTTGCACCCCATTATCATACTCACAGGTTGCAATATTTGCTGATTTTATAGCTTGCTCAATACCATATCTCCCCCCCCTTTTAAATGCCATACTTTCAGAAAAATCATATAAAACATCAATTAAATAATCAAAACTTGGAGTTACAAATAATTGAGGTTGAGGTTTAGTTATATCAAAATTCACTTTACATGCTTCAATACTATAATCTTTTTTTTGAACTTTATTACTCATACACCAAACACTTTCGCCAATTGAAGATAACAGTCCTGCACCATAAATTTTAGGATTACTAATTGTTCCTATTAATCCATACTCTACAGTCCACCAATGTAAATTTCTTATCATTGACATTTCAGATAAATTCTCTTGACTTGCTCTTTTCTGAATTACATCAACTTCTTTTTCTGCTTTGATAATTAGTTTCTTTGATACGCCCGGCGCCTCTTTAAGTATTGATAAATTTCTTATAGCTTCAAATAGCTCTAAATCAGTAGAAGAAGAAAACGCATTCGCACCTATTTTACCAAAAAGCTCAAGATAATCAGAGTATTTTTTATTAGGTATTATTGGAGCATGACCCGCTGCTTCATGCAAAATATCAGGAGCTGGTGTATATTCAATATGACTAATTTGTCTTATATCCGCAGCAATTACCAAAACTTTATGAGCCTGAAATTCCATAAATGCTTTTGGAGGAATAAAACCATCTACGCAAACTGCTGCCCAACCAACTTTTTGGAGAATCCTATTCATACCATATAAATTAGGTATTTTATCAATAGTAATTCCTGCCTCATTCAAACCTTGAAAATAATCTCCAAAAATAACTCTAGGCAAATAATTAATATTTTGTTTCATTACATATCTCCAAACTGAATGATTAATAGATGTATACTTATCATAATCCTGATCAACTATATACTGTAAAAGGTGTTCTGGTAAACTTTTTAAATGTTTATTTGTTAAAAAAAAATCGTTCATGTATTTTGAACTACTCATAATATATTTTTCCTTTTAAATCATTAGGAGAGGATTTTCCAGCATTGTTTTTAGTGTTTTTAAGAACTGCGCTCCCTGTGCACCATCAACAATTCGATGATCTGAAGATAATGTGACTTTCATAATATTACCAACTGAAATTTCACCGTCTTTAACAATTGGTGTTTTTTGTATAGAGCCAATAGCTAAAATACATGCATCTGGCGGATTAATAATTGCAGTAAACTCATCAATACCAAACATGCCTAAATTAGAGACTGTAAATGTATTGCCAGTAAGCTCTTCAACCATAAGTTTTTTATTATTAGCTCTTTCTACAAAATCTTTAATTTTTTTAGAAATATCTAAAATATTATGTTGGTCAGTATTTTTAATTACTGGAACAACTAAACCATCTTCCACTGCTATAGCAACTCCAATATTAATATCCTCATTTAAAATAATAGAATCTTTTCCCCAAGAAACATTTATATTTGGATGCTTTGATAAAGAAAACGCAACAGCTTTAATAATAATATCATTGAATGAAATTTTAGTGTCTAAATTATTAATTAAATTTTTTCTTAACTCAATTAGACTATCTACATTAATTTTTGTGGTTAAATAAAAATGTGGTGCAGAAAATTTTGATTCAGATAACCTACTAGCAATTGTTTTTCGCATCTGAGTTAATGGCTGATTAAAACTTGATTTTATACTTTCATTAGACTTATTTATATTTAATTCTTCTAAATCTCTTTTTATAATTCTTCCATTATCTCCTGATCCTTTAATAGAATTTATATCTATTCCTTTTTCGCTTGCTATTTTCTTAGCTAGAGGAGATATTTTTAATCTTTTTTCATCTTTTTCAAGATTAAGTGAACCAGTTTTTAAACTTGAATCTATTTCCTCAGTTGGTTTAATAACTTGATCTTTTGCATCACTTACATCATCATTTGCTTTGTTTTCTGAGTTTAGTAAACTAGAAATATCTTCATCTTTATTCCCTAATATTGCTAAAATAGAGTCCACAGAAGCAGATTCTGACTCTTTTACACCAATATGTAACAGAAAACCTTCTTGAAAAGATTCAAACTCCATTGTAGCTTTATCTGTTTCAATATCAGCTAACAAATCTCCCTCCTTAATTTCATCTCCTACTTTTTTATGCCACTTAGATACAACTCCTTCTGTCATCGTATCACTTAATCTTGGCATTTTGACAATTTCAGCCATACTTATTCTTTTAAAAAATTATAATCCCCTTGATAAATATCTTTATACAAGTCCTCTGCTAATGGAAATGGGGAGTTTTCAGCAAAATCAACACATTCTTGAACTTTATTTTTTATGTCCAGATTAATTTTCTCAACATCTTTTTCTTTCAAAACCTTTTTTTTGTACAAAACATTAAGAACATAATCAATGGGGTCTTTATCTTTAAATTTTTCTACTTCATCTTTTGTTCTATAGTGTTGTGCGTCAGACATTGAATGTCCTTTGTATCTATATGTTTTAATCTCTAAAAAAGACGGACCTAAACCTTTTCTTGCTCTATCAACTGCCTTTTTAACTTCTTTGAAAACGATTTCGGGCCTCATTCCCTCAACTGGTCGACATGGCATTTCATAACCTAAGCCCAACTTCCATATTTCGGTATGATTAGCTGTCCTCTCAACAGAAGTTCCCATTGCATATCCATTATTTTCACAAATAAAAATAACTGGTAACTTGTGATTCATGGCCATATTGAATGTTTCATGTAAAGAACCTTGACGAACAGCTCCATCACCCATAAAACATAATGTAACTGCTTCTTTATTATTATACTGATCTGCAAAAGCTATACCCGCGCCAAGAGGAATTTGCCCTCCAACAATACCATGACCTCCATAAAAATTATATTTTTTTGAAAACATATGCATTGACCCCCCTTTACCATTAGAGCATCCTGTAGACTTTCCAAATAATTCCGCCATAACATATTTTGGGTCAAGCCCCATGGCCATAGGATGAACATGACATCTATATGCTGTTATCATTTTATCAATCTTTGGATTTATAGCATGTACACACCCAGCCAAAACAGCCTCTTGACCATTATATAGATGTAAAAATCCTCTTATTTTTTGTTGAATATACATTGCGGAAGCTTTCTCCTCAAACTTTCTCCACAATAACATATTTTTGTACCAATCCAAATACACTTCTTTAGTTACAGAGGTCATATGTTTAAAAATTAATTAATCCAAATATATGCAAAATGATTAATGTAATTTTGATTTTTAATATACTTTTAAAATATAACTTAAGACTTTATTAAAGTAGTAGCATAACAAGCAACCCCTTCCTCTCTTCCTATAAAACCTAATTTTTCACTTGTTGTGGCTTTAATATTTACATCATTTACTGATAAATCAACACATTGTGAAATTTGAATTTTCATCTCAGCTAAATAGTTTTTTAATTTAGGAGCTTCTAAAACTATCGATACATCTATGTTTTCAATAACATACCCTTTTTTTTGAATCATAAAATATACTTTTTTCAATAAAATTTTACTATCTATATTTTTATATTTTTGATCGTTGTCGGGAAAAAAATGACCAATATCCCCCAATCCAGCAGCTCCTAATAAAGCATCACAAATAGCATGTAAAACTACATCTCCATCTGAATGGGCAATAGTTCCTTTATAATGAGGTATTGTAACCCCTCCCAATATTAAGCTATTATTTTCTTTTAATTGGTGGACATCATATCCACATCCTATTCTAAAATTTCTCACTTCTATTTAGGTGTATTTATTTGATTTAAATTTTTTTGATCATTTTTTGAACGGGTAGATTTAAATAAATTTTCACTATCAAAATTATCTAAATTAAAAACTAATGAAAATCGCATTGTGTTTTCTAATGGACTTCTTACACTAGCATTAGCAGGAATCAAATAAGCAAAATCTATTTCAAATACATTTAATTTTAAAGAGGAACCTAGAGTAAAGTACTTTCTATTCCCTTTATTTTCATGTTCATGAAAATATCCAAATCGAAATGCAAATTGATTATCATACCAATATTCTGCACCAACAGAGAACATTAATTCATTTAATTCCTCCTCTATGCCACCGGGAGCATCGGAAAAGGATTGGAAAATTCCTTGAACGATTCCAACATTTGGATTTTGTCCAGCTACAATATGATGTTCAGGACTACCTAACTGTACAGGATTACCATCAATATCTACAGGTTGACCATTTGCATCTATTGCATAAACTGGCGGAGTCGGAACTAATAATTTATTAATATCTAATGCTAACATAATTTTATTAAATTCATCAATGTCAGTACTTATACTACTACCAATTTTTAAATTCATTGGTAAAAAATCCTCATCCCCTGATTCAGTATATGATATTTTACTACCTATATTAGAAATATTTAATCCCAACGCCCACTGTGAATCATATCCACTTATTTCAAATGGGTTACTTTGATAATATGTTCCTAAATCCACCGCAAATGATTTTCCTGCTTCAGTTTGTAAACCTTCAACAAAAATGCCCCCAGTTAAATTTGAATAAATATATTTCATAACTAATCCAGCAGAAAAATTATTTGACAGTTTCATAGAATAAGCTAAATCAAATACATATTCGTTTGGATCATATTCACCCACATACTCTCCCTGGTCATTGGTAAATTGAATATTTCCGAGAGAAAAATACCTCATTCCTCCAGCAATAGCACTTATTTTATTTAATTTATAATATCCTGTAATATGAGATAATGAAATGTCTGGAACCAATTTACTTAACCATGGGGTATAAGAAACAGCAAATGCACCACCATCAGGTAAAAATGCTAATTTAGCTGAATTCCAATGTATAGAATGAACATCTGGTGATGTTGCAGCACCCACATCTCCCATAGCACCTGATCTTGAATCTGGAGAAATTGTTAAAAATGGAACAGCAGTAGTTATCGTATTCAGGTTTTCATTGAAGTTTTCTAATTCATCACCCAAAGATGTCTGGGGAAAAATAGGAAAACTTAAAAAAATCAACAAACAGAAAAATATATACTTCATTAATAAGTTAAATTTCGAATTATTATTAAACAACGCGGAAATTAGTTTAATATTACTAGTTTTTCAAATTTTTCCACCTTTTCTCCACTGTCAACAGATTTAAGTAATACTTTATAAATATATACTCCTTTAGCTAATTTATCCCCAAAATCATCTAAACCATTCCACGTAATAGATTCATCTCTAAATCCATTGTTTACAATATTACTTTTCAATGTTTTGACTAGTTTCCCACTCACAGTAAATACTTGAATCATAACATCTAAATACTCATTTGGACGATTATGCTCAAATGAAAATTTAGTGAAATTAGAAAATGGATTTGGATAATTTAAAAGATGCTTTATAACCATATCTTCCGATTCTGACACAATAAATGATAAATCTTTTTCACTAGAATTATTATAAACATCCCAAACTTTTAAATTTAAAACATGAACACCTTCAGATAAATTAGATAAAGAATATCTTACTAAACCAGATTGATACGAATTCAAGTCAGACTCATAGTGATCATTTAAAACATATGGCTGGTTAGACATATTATCTAAAATTGCAATTATATCATGGCCTATTCCTGTACCAACTGTATTTATTCCAGATAAATCAAAAACTTTAGCAATTAATTCTGGACTTGAATTAGTCATTCCTCCAGAAACAAAATTAGTATCATTCATAAATAATTCAATTGATGGCCCAATATCGTCCAAATCAGCATTTGTGTTTATTCCGCCAATCAATAATTCTTCATAGAAACCTGATCCATCAATTTTTAAAGAATCATCATAAGCATAATAGCTTAATTTAGAATTTCCATATTGAAATGGTATGTCTTTTGGTACTATAAAATCATATCCAAAATTAGAGTTTACAACATCTACCTTGCCTTTGTAAATAATATTTTTTTGTAAATCAAATTCAAAAGGTTCTTCTAAAAAACCATTATTATTTAATGTTTCATAACTATTTGATTTTCCATAAACTGTAACATATAGTGTTCCGTTTTTAAAACCTTTTTCAATTTGACCTAAAACCCTTACTTTACTGAGAGCTTTTATTGTATCAGTCGGAATATTCTTTTCTCCTTTAATTAAATCATTTTCAACTACATAAATTTCATTAGTCAAAATATTATATTCTGGATAAGGTATTTTTAAAGCAGGGTCTCCCAATAGCGCAAACTTTCTTTTATTAACAGTATTTCCTAGAGAAGGATCATTTTTAGCTTTTTTCATAATTTCACCCATTGTATTATCTTGAGATGAAGAATCCAAAATATAATTATATAATGAGTTTGTTATATAATAAGCACTACTTTCATTAACTGTTCTTGATGTACTAAATAAAGAAATAGCTCCTCCGTTAGAATTTAAAAATAACAACTCTCCAGCGGAAACTCTTTCTGGATCATCAAATCTTGAAAACTCACACGTTGCGGTTACAAATACTGGGAGTTTTTCGAAATTTTCAAAATTATTAATTTCAGAAAGCTCTAAAATCCTTTCAGATGCCCAACCAACTTCTCCACCATGACCAATATAATTTATTATTAACACACCTGAATTAATTAATTCTACAATTTTTTTGTTAACCTCAGGGTACCTTTCTCCTCCAGCAGTAGATTCTTGCTGAAAAGCATCAGAGTAAATTTTGTCCACATTTACCCATGAATAATTTGTATCTACCTTTTCAGCTAATGCGTCTGCATGAATTAATAAATTTTCTTCCCACCCTTCATCAACATCATCAGAAACAAAACAAACTTTATTCTTCCAATCTCCAAAACTATTATTTGCATAATTAATTATTTTATCAACTGCATATTTTGCTTCTTGATTGGTGGAGACTGTTAACCTTCCTATTCCTATGTCAATCAAATCATCCACTAATGTATTACTGGAGCCCTCCAAATCATCTAACATTCCAAAAAAATCATCTGAACAATACGATAATTTGATGTTATCAGATCTATAAGATTGAAAAGTAGGAACAAAATTACTATTAGGTGATTTTATATCCTTATAATCAAAAGAAGCATCACCAAATAATAATAAGTTTTTTGGAATATTTGCACTTTTATTATATAACATCCTAATAAAATCTCTTATTGCAACAGGGTCTTGACTACCTGAACTAAATTCATTGTAAATTTGATTTGTAGTTACAACAATTACTTCCATATCATCATGGTTAATATGAAAATTAGCTAACCTGTCTGCTTGATCTAAAAAATTTGGATGAGTCACTATTATTAAATCTGTTTGATTATAACCATGTAAATTTTGATTTAAAACTTGACCAAAAAATTGAGGGCTTTCTAAATCATTTATATTCCTTACACAAACAAATTCAGATAAAGTGTCTATATAGGCTGCAAAACCATCAAATTCTCCATTATTTAAAATATGCATCTTGACATTTAATGGATCTGTCACATTATATACATTTAATGTTTCGTCTGGTGTATTAATAACAGATAAGCCAAAATAAGGACTTAATCTAAAATTAAATTGACTTTCATTTGATGACCAATCTAAACTTCTTTTATAATTTAATTCAATAAAATCTAACCACGATAGCGCTGAAGGATTACCATTATTTTTATAATTGACCAATACTTCTCCGTCCCAATTTTGAAGTGAAAATTGAGTGCTTAAATTTAATTGAATAGTTCCTTCTTTTGCTTCATAATAATAATCATCAGATGTTTCAGGTGGTATTGTTAATGAAAAAAAAGTAGTTTGATTATTTAATTTAAAATCAAAATCTGTAGCAACAGAAGACCTAGCGGCAACACGAGCCCTAAATGAAATACTATCTAAAACTTGCCCTTTAGCTAAATCAAAAGAATATAAATTATTATTACCAAAATATTCCCCAAACCACTGTTGTCCAGTGCTAACTAAATTATATTGCTCATTTTCATGATAATCATAATCAATAAAAGAACTAATGTATTTCTTTTCTTCATCGGGAGTATTTAAAATGGTATTTAATTTGATTTCTTGAGTTTCAATGTTTTTTGTTGGGTTATTATTAATAGTCAAAAAATAGTAAGTGGTTTCAGAGTATATGTTTTGAATATGTTTATAACTGTTTATTAATGTGTCAAACACCCATATATTTGGACTTTGTCCATAAAACAAAATCTTTTCATTATCATCAAAATAAGAATCTTCATTTCCGATAAAATGAATAGATAATTGCATCAAATCATCAGTTCTATACTTAAAATTTTCTTCCGGAAGCATTCCCGCGGGCTTTCCATATATTTTTATATTTCTAGGATCTATTGACTCCACATTAACTCCTACAGATTCCAAAAATGATTTATTTATTTCATGAAACCCATCACTTTGAACTCCAATTTTATACCATTCTCCAGAGGCTAAAACCGAATTGTTTTTTATATTATATTTAGTTTTCTTTTTTGAATCAATGCGGGGATTTATTTTTATTTTAAACGATTTTAAAAAATAAGCCCCGTCCTTTTTTTGCATGTAAGGGAAAATTGTGACTGAGACAAAATTATTTTTCTCTTGCTGACTTAAATTATATTCATAAAAAAGTTCATCTGGAATATTACATAATAAGTTTGGAGCTTCAATAAAAATATATTCTTTGTCAATTATTTCTACATCAAAATTTGTATGATTTGTTTGTATTCTCTCAAAATAACTCATACATGGATTGTCTTCATTATATATAGATTTTGAAAAATTTTGAACATTTATATAATTGTTATTATATAGTATTTTTTTTGTTTCTAGTAAATCAATACTTCGACTATATTCCTGAGAATATAACTTACATGAAATCATAATTAAAAAAAGTATATATGCTCGCATCATAAATTAATATAATAAACTAACGCTTATTTTTTGATTGTATTTCACAATTTAATAAGATCGGCTTGAAAATAAAAAAAAATATCATTTTCGTTCTTATATTAATTTTGTATAATTGCTATATACATCGTTCATCCTAAATGAAAAAATATATTTTTTTAATATTAAGTGTTTTCTTTTTTAATTCTGCCTATACTCAAGATCCACATTTTACACAATATTATGCAAATCCGCTTTATTTAAATCCAGCTTTAGCAGGTGGAGAGTATTGTCCTAGAATAATAACAAATTACAGAAATCAATGGCCTATGATGGCTGGTAACTTCGAAACTTACAGTGCATCTTTTGATCTAACTTTAGAGCCAATCCATGGTGGACTTGGATTATTAATTCTTCATGATGATGCTGGTAATGGAACAATTAAAAGCACTTTTGCTAGCTTAATATACTCCTATCACACAAAAATAACTAGAAAGATTGACTTATTAACTGGCTTTCAGGTTAGTAGTCACCAAAGAAGTTTAGACCCAAATTTATGGTTTGGAGATCAAATAGATGAAATATATGGTTTTGTTTACCCAACTCAAGATGATATTGTTAATGGAGGAATTATTTCTAAAAGTTATTTAGACTTCTCTTTTGGAACATTACTATCATCTAACTCCTTTTTTTTAGGCTTAGTTGCCCATCATCTAACAGAGCCAGAAGAAGCTTTTCTTGCTGCCGGCAAATTATCAATGAAAAAAACAATTCATGGTGGGGCAATAATAAAAATTAATGAAGCTGTTACTCAAACATCTGGATTACTTTCCGGAGACACTTATTTAATTCCTAATTTTCTATTTAAAAGTCAAGCACAAACAGAACAAATAAATATAGGAACTACAATAACAAATAATATTTTATCAGCTGGTGTTGCATATAGAAGGAGTTTTATGAACTCTGATGCAATGTTATTAGTATTAGGTTTCCAAAAAGATGCATTAAAAATAGGGTATAGTTATGATTTTACTATATCTGGATTAACTAGTAGTACAGGGGGTGCTCATGAGATCTCATTAAGGATTCAATTACCTTGTGTTCCAAAAAAGATTATTCTTAATCCAATAAAATGCCCTAAATTTTAATTATTTTAGTAAATTGTGTGCAATATTCAATAAAACCTAATGTTATATAACATATAAAAAGACGGAAAAAATGAAAAATTATAATTTAATAGTCAGTCTAATTATTATATCATTCATATCTTTTAGTTGCTCTAGTAGTCAACAAGGGCCTAAATCAGGAAAAAAACCATCCTCAAATAAAACAGGGTGGCATTATAATGATAGAGACTTTGGAGGATTTGAAGTAAACTTAAAATACAAAGGATTTCAACCCCCTGTACCAGGAATGGCCTTTATTGAGGGAGGAACATTTATGATGGGACAAACTGAAGAAAATATTATGCAAGACGGTAGTTCTACAAGACCAAGAGCTGTCACTGTCACTTCTTTTTGGATGGATCAAACTGAAGTAACAAATGTAGACTACAGAGAATATACAGATTGGATGAAATTAGTTTTTGCAAATGGTGGAAATGAGGGGCCAGCAAGAGATGAAGAAGAGTATTTTGTATTGTACGATCGCAGTTTACCGGATACTACTGTATGGAGAAGTAAATACGGTTATAATGAGCCTATGGTAGAAAATTATTTCCGTCATCCTGCATACAATAATTATCCAGTTGTAGGTGTTAGTTGGGAACAAGCCATGGCATACTGTGAATGGAGAACCGACAGAGTTAATGAAAAAAGACTATGTGATGAAATTGGAGTTGATATTGAAAAATATAAAGAGGGTGGAGGAATCGACAACCCTGAAGAATATTTTAGTACGCAAAGGTACTTAAAAGACCCTGATTATAATTTAAATAATTACATTGACAAAAAGAAAGCAAAGAAAAAACAAACGGCAGGAAAGAATCCTAAACCTGACCTAGCAGCAAGAGAGGGGAAAAAAGGCAAAAAAAGCGGAGACAAAAGCAGAAAAATAAGAATAGAAGATGGTATTTTTGTGCCTAGTTTTAGGTTGCCAACAGAAGCTGAATGGGAATATGCTGCATTAGCGTTAATTGGAAATTCTCATGAAGATTATGTTAGAGAAAATAAAATTTATCCTTGGAATAGACACTCAGTTAGAGATAATATAAAATCTACACAAGGTCAGATTCTAGCTAACTTTAAAATTAGCCAAGGAGACTATATGGGATATGGAGGATACCATAATGATGTAGGAAGCCTTACTACCCCTGTAAGATCATTCATGCCAAATGATTTTGGACTATACGATATGGCAGGGAATGTAGCTGAATGGACTATGGATGTATATAGGAGAGAAACTGGTAAACTAGATGACGTAAACCCTCATAGAGGAAATGAATGGACAGATCTTGTTTATAGAGATGTTGACGGCTCTCCTCAAGCTGAACCTTTTAGGGTAAGTGACATTGATAGTGAAGAATTAGCTTTCGCATATGGTTATCAATGGAATGAAGAAAATGGAACCGTACAATATGATATAAACGTTCGCCCCAATGATTTTGTTAGATTACCAGTTGACTTTGATGCACTTAATACTGATTTGGAAATAAATGATGATCAATACTGGAAAATGGATCCAACTCTTTCTAGCGGAGAAGATGCAGACTATGAAGATTTATACAACAATCCTAATTCTCCAAGAAGAAATTATAAAGCTTCAAATAATGCTGATGACAGAGATGGTCAAGGAGATGGAGGAGGAATTTATCAAGATGGTGCATTTGGAGAATATTCATATGGTAAAAGTAGTTTAGTAAACAACTACACCAGAGTTTATAAAGGTGGTGGATGGAAAGATGATGCATACTGGCTTTCTCCAGGAGCTAGAAGGTTTATGAATCAAGATTTATCAGCAGAATTTATTGGATTTAGATGTGTATTAGATCACATGGGTTGGGAATCAAGTAAAGATCAAAAGAGACCAAGAGCAAAAGCTAAGGTAAAAAGAAAATAAAATTCTTTAAAAGGGCATAGTATTATCTATACCCTTTTATTTTTATAAAAAATGAATATTGATTCTCTTTATTCTAAATTTTTAGTAATAAAAAATATATCAACAGATACTCGAAAATCTGTAAGTGGAAGTATATTCTTTTGTTTAAAAGGCCTTAATTTTAATGGAAACAAATTTGCTTATGAAGCTTTAAAAAAAGGCGCCGAACTTGTCGTTATTGATGAAAAACAAAAAACAAATGAAGAAAAGTTTTTATTTGTACCTGATGTATTAACATGTTTGCAAAACTTAGCTAAAAAACACCGAGAAAACTTAAACATACCTATTATAGCTATTACTGGAACAAATGGAAAAACATCAACAAAAAATATAGTCTTTGATGTTTTAAGTACAAAATTTAATGTAATGAAAACAACAGGAAACTTTAATAACCATATTGGTCTACCTTTATCTATATTGAAAATTGACAAATCATATGACCTTGCGGTTTTAGAGTTCGGTGCAAGTAAAATAGGTGACATTAATGAACTCTGCGATATTGGAAAGCCTAATATTGGTTTAATAACTAATATCGGAAAAGCTCATTTAGAAGAATTTGAAAGTATAGATAATATAATTAAAACAAAAACTGAACTTTGGACATATCTTATTAAAACAAATGGAACTATTTTCATTAATCAAGAAGATGAAAATTTAATTACTACAAGAGCTAAACATAAAATATTTTCCACATATAATAAATTTATAAATTATGGAAAGAAAGAAAATGAAATAAAATTAAATTCAAAATCATTGTTTCTAGAATTTACATGGAGAAATGAATTAATAAAAACAAAAATTGTTGGTGACTATAATTTAAATAATGTTATTGCTTCAATTGCATTAGGCAATTTTTTTAAAGTGGGGAAAAAAGATATTATTAATAAATTAAAAGATCTCTCTTTTAAGAATAATCGTTCGGAATTTATTAAAACTAATTTTAATGAAATTATTTTAGATGCCTATAATGCTAATCCAACTAGCATGAAATTTTCAATAAATAGCTTTATAAATATTAGTTCTAACATGGAAAAAACATTAATCCTTGGGGATATGTTAGAGCTTGGAGGAAAATCAAAAGAGTTACATCAAGAATTAATTAAATTTCTGAAAATAAAAAAAATAAAAAGCTGTCTACTTGTCGGTGAAAATTTTAATGAAATAGAATGTGATTTCTTGAAATTTAAAACTAAAAAAAACTTGGAAGTTCATCTGAAAAAACATATGTTCAAAAAAAGAATAATTCTAATAAAGGGCTCAAGAAAAATGAAACTTGAAACTTTGAAAGAACTTTTATAAAATCACCTCCTTTTTCCTCTATCCTGCATCCGTCTTTGCCTTCTACTTAAGGGTGGAGCTTTTCCTGATGAAACTCTTTGACTTGAAATGTTATTATTTTGATTATTACTAACCTTTAATTCCTTGCCTCTTTCGGCTTTCCCAAATTGGGATTGAATATTAGCTTCTGAAATATTTTGCCTTTCCCTAGAAGGAAGTTGGGCTTTAAATAAAAAAGAAATAGTTTCAGAATTAATTTTAAATAACATTTCTTCAAATAAGTTAAATGACTCAAACTTATAAATTAATAAAGGATCTTTTTGTTCATAAACCGCTCCTTGAACAGATTGCCTTAAATCATCCATTTCTCTTAAATGTTCCTTCCAATATCTATCAATAATTGATAAAACAATACATCTTTCAAAGTCTTTTACTATACTTTCTCCTTGTGAATTATGTGATTCTTCTAAATTGGAAATTACATTTAGTCCCATTAAGCCATCCGAAAATGGAATTATAATGTTTTTATAATTATTTTTTTCATCCTTATAAATAGAATCTACAACCGGAAAAGTACTTTCCTTAATTTTTTTTATTTTAAGTATGTAATTATTAAAAACATATTCGTATAGTTTTTTCTGCAATTTATCTATTTCACTGTTTTTAAAATTTACTTCATCAATAGGACAATCTAAAGAAAACGTTTTTAAAAAATCATTTTGGAAATTGAGAAAATCTTTTGAATCAGTATGTTTGTCTAATAAAGCAAAAACCATATCGTTAAAAGAATTAAATAGATCTAAGGATAGTTTTTCTCCCATTAGTGCATTTTTTCTTCTTTTATAGATGACTTCTCTTTGAGAATTCATAACATCATCGTATTCAAGTAACCTTTTTCTAATACCAAAATTATTCTCTTCTATTTTTTTTTGTGCTCTTTCAATAGACTTTGTAATCATTCCATGTTGTATAACTTCTCCTTCTTTATGGCCCATTCTATCCATTAATTTAGCTATTCTATCCGAACCAAAAAGTCGCATTAAATTATCTTCTAAAGAAACAAAAAACTGAGAAGAGCCTGGATCTCCTTGTCTTCCTGAACGCCCTCTTAATTGTCTATCTACTCTACGTGAATCATGTCTTTCTGTCCCTAAAATTGCTAATCCTCCATTTTCTTTCACGCCTTTGGCTAATTTAATATCCGTCCCCCTTCCAGCCATATTTGTTGCAATTGTAACAGATTTAGACTCTCCAGCCTCAGCAACAATATCAGCTTCTTGTTTATGTAATTTTGCATTTAAAACATTGTGTCTAATATTAGACCTTTTTAAGAATCTACTAATTAACTCTGAAATCTCAACAGATGTTGTGCCAACTAAAACAGGTCTATTCTGGTTATTCAATTGAATTATTTTATCTACAACTGCATTATACTTTTCTTTATTTGTTTTATATACTAAATCATTCTCATCTTTTCTAAGAATCGGTCTATTTGTTGGAACCTCTATCACATCTAATTTATAAATATCCCAAAATTCACCTGACTCAGTAGATGCCGTTCCTGTCATTCCTGACAGTTTATTATACATTCTGAAAAAATTCTGCAGAGTAATAGAAGCTAATGTTTGTGTTGACGCTTCTATTTTACAATTTTCTTTTGCTTCTATAGCTTGATGAAGACCATCAGAATATCTTCTGCCATCCATCACCCTACCCGTTTGCTCATCAACAATTTTAACTTTATTGTCCATAACAACATATTCTATATCCTTCTCAAATAGAGTAAATGCCTTCAACAATTGATTTAATGTATGTATACGTTCACTCTTTATAGAAAAATCTTGAATTAATTGATTTTTTTTATTGGTCGCTTCTTTCTTGTCTTCTAATTTTTCCAATTTTGCAATCTCAGAACCGATATCAGGTAAAATAAAAAAATCTTTTTCCTCAGAAAAATTGGAAAGAAAATCTATTCCTCTATCAGTTAATTCTGTAGAATTATTCTTTTCATCAATAACAAAAAATAATTCATTATCTATTACATACATTTCTTTTCCTTGATCCTGTAAATATTTATTTTCTGTCTTTTGAAGTAAAGTTTTAATTCCATCTTCACTTAAAAATTTGATTAAAGATTTATTTTTTGGAAGACCTCTAAATATTCTAAGCAATTTTACTCCTGCTTCACTATTTTTATCATTTGATAATAAATCTTTTAATTCTAGAAATTCTTTGTTGACAAAATCTTTTTGCGCTTTAACTATTTTTTCAATTAATGGTTTTAGTTTTTGAAAACCTTCATTTCCTTGATGCTTAACTGCACCGGAAATAATTAAAGGAGTCCTAGCATCATCAATTAAAACAGAGTCGACTTCATCAATAATAGCATAATTTAATTTTTTTTGAACTAAATCTTTTTTTGAACTAGCCATATTATCTCTTAAATAATCAAAACCAAATTCACTATTAGTTCCATAAGTAACATCAGCCTTATATGCATTTCTTCGATCTTCAGAATTAGGAGAATGATTATCAATGCAATCAACACTTAATTGATGAAATTCAAATAACGGCCTCATCCACTCAGCATCTCTCTTTGCCAAATAATTATTTACGGTTACTACATGAACACCAAAAGAAGATAAAGCATTTAAATAAATAGGTAGTGTTGCAACTAATGTTTTACCTTCACCCGTTTGCATCTCTGCAATTTTACCTTCATGTAGAACAATACCGCCCATCAATTGAACATCATAATGTAACATGTCCCATTTTTTTGAAACACCACCTGACTCCCAAGTTGTAGTCCAAATAGAATTATCATCGGATATAGAGATGTATTTTCTTTTTTCTGATAACTCTTTATCAAAAATAGTAGCTTTAACTTCTAATGACTGATTCAAAAAAAATCTTCGTGCAGTTTCCTTCATAACTGCAAAAGCATCTTCTTTTATATTATTAAGAACATCTTCTGTTTTTTTAAAAATGATATTATGTAAATTATCAATCTCATCATAAATTTGATTATTTGGATTTAAAAGAAATTCCTTTGAATTAATTTTTTTATATAAAGACTCTAAATCTTTATTTTCAATCTGAATAGAATCACTAATAAGTTTCTTGAAAGAATTAGTTTTTTCCCTTAATTGATCATTGGAAATATTTTCTAATAATTTAAACTTTTCATTTATTTTTTCAGCAAAAGGAGATAGTTTTTTAAAATCTCTAGATGATTTTGTTCCAAAAAGATTAATTATAGAATTTAAAAAAGACATACTTTTTAATTATAATTAATATTCCTCTTCATTCCATAAAAAATCTTCTTCTGATGGGTAATCTGGCCATATATCTTCTATACTATCATAAATTTCAATACCCCCATCTTCTAAAGCCTGTAAATTTTCAATAACTTCTGCGGGGGCTCCAGTTCTAATAGCATAATCAATTAATTCATCCTTATTTGCTGGAAAAGGCGCATCACTTAAATAAGAAGCTAATTCTAAAGTCCAGTAAGACATAACATATAGGTTTATTTTGCAAATTTACTTTTTTTAAACACTTTTACAAGAATTTTATTTTTTATTTACTTCTCCCAAAATAATTCATTTTCATTGGAAACAAATAATATATAACGAGCTGCAACAAATAAAAAATCAGACAACCTATTTATATATATCAATATATTATTATCTAATTTTTCTTTTTGATTAAAAAAAGTAATCCTTCTTTCTGACCTTCTACAAATAGTTCTAGCAATTTGAAAATGAGAACTAATAACATCTCCACCTGGCAACACAAATCTAGTTATTGATGGGATATCTTTTTCTATTTTATCAATTATAGTTTCTAAATCCTTAATAATTTTATCTGATATTAAAAAATCTTGACATTTTATTCTTTTTTGCTGAGTTTGGGCTAAATATGAACCGATAACAAATAGATTATTTTGAGACTTTATTAAAAAATCAGATAAAAAATTTATCTTTTTTACGTTATCAAAAGATCGTAATAGCCCAAAATAACTGTTTAATTCATCAATTGAACCATAAGCCTCAATCCTTGCGTCATGTTTGTCAATTCTATTTTGACCAATAATAGAAGTTTTACCTTTATCACCTAATTTAGTATATATTTTATATTTCATCTTGATTTGTTTTCTTTGGTCTATCTAAAAATTGAGGTTCAAAACCTATGTCCATTTCTCCTGAACTTATTTTAATAACATCTTTATCTATTTTTTTAAACTCAGAAGAAGCCTCATTATATTGATTAACAACAGTGCCAAGATTTTTACCTAATCTTTGAATACAATCTTCATAAGCCTTTAAATGATTAGTCAAATTATATAAATTCTTTTTTATAATTTCAATGTTTGCTTCCATTTTTAATTCATTTAAAGCTTTTAAAGCTGTTTGTAAATATGGGAAAAGTGACATAGGTGAAACAATCATTACTTTTTTATTAAATGCATATTCAATTAAATTTTTTGAATTTACTTCTAAAGTTCCCACTTTGCTGCTTAACAAACTTTGATATAATCCATCTGCTGGAATGAACATAAAAGCATATTCCGTAGTATTTTCATTTGGCCTGATATATTTTGCAGTTTCATTTATTCTGTTTTTTATATCTTTTTTAAATTCATTTTCAAAATCTATTTTTCTATCAGAATTATCTTCTTCTACCATTTTATTATAATTTTCTAAAGAAAATTTAGAATCTATGGGAACAACAAAATCATTATAAAATAAAACAGCATCTACTTTATCACCATTTTTAAATGAATATTGCATCTGATAATGATCTGGGGGCAAAACATTTGCTAATAAATTACTAAGTTGAATTTCTCCAAAAATACCTCTCTGTTTAGGGTTTTGTAAAATCTTTTCTAAACTCTTCATTTGTTCAGTAAAACTCAATACTTGCTTATTTGTTACTTCTAACCCTTTTAATCTTTCGGAAACATTGGTAATTATATTAGCAGTATCTTTAAATTGTTTCTGCAAACTATCCTTAGTGTGTTTTTGAAAATCATCCATTCCTTTATGAATACCATCTAACTTTTGTTGTATCTCTTTTCTATTTTCTCCGCTTGAGGACTCAACACTTTTTCTCATTTTTTCTATATCATCTCTTAATTGCTTGTTCATTTCAAAAAAAAGTGATGTAGAGTCATTATTTTGCGTCTTTTGTAATTGGAAATACAAATAAATTGCAATTAACAAAATTAACACTAGGATAATTAAAATTATATACTCCATAATAAAATCAAAGGGTTAAAAGAAAGTGCGGATAGAGGGAGTCGAACCCACACACCTTTCGGCACTAGATCCTAAATCTAGCGTGTCTACCAGTTCCACCATATCC
>MDTB01128830.1_pt1 | contig 50449 bp, 54 predicted proteins | sample 811161 | NCBI WGS metagenome assembly MDTB01 (sample SAMN05326650, study PRJNA326480) | marine metagenome | isolation source: seawater | place: Mediterranean Sea | collected 2009
CCATTCCGAACTCGGAAGTTAAGTCCTTCAGCGCCGATGGTACTTTGTCTTAAGACATGGGAGAGTAGGACGTTGCCAGGCTAATTAAATTATGAAAATAGCTAGTTCATTAAAATCCCTAAAAAAAAGAGATCTTAACTCGAAGTTAGTTAAGCGTAGAGGAAAACTTTACGTAATAAACAAAAAAAACCCGAGATTCAAAGCCAGACAAGGCTAGTTTTTTTTAATGAACGTTGGATCAATAAAAGAAAACAGTCCAGAGAGAAGAATTTCTGTAACTCCAGATACTACAAAAAACTTAAAAGATTTAGGGCTTAATGTTCTTTTGGAAAAAGGGTATGGGGAAAGTTTAGGGTTTAAAGATAAAGATTATGAGAGTAAAGGAGCACAAATACTAAGTAATGCAAAAGAAGTTCTCTCTAATTCAAATTTAATATGCAAAGTTAATTTTCCTAACGAAAAAGAGTTTGACTCTATAAAAGAAAATTCAAGTTTAATAATATCCAATTATAATGAAGAAAAAGATTTTTTTAAAAATAAAATAAATATTTTTGCGCTAAATTTACTGCCTAGAATAACAAGAGCTCAGTCAATGGATGTTCTTTCATCACAAGCAAATCTTGCAGGATATAGAGCGGTGATAGAGTCAATTTATGAATATGAAAAGGCAATACCTATGATGATGACTGCGGCTGGTACCGTTCCCGCTGCCAAAGTTCTTGTTGTTGGTGCAGGGGTAGCTGGTTTACAAGCTATAGCTACAGCCAAAAGATTAGGAGCAATAGTTTCTGCAACTGATGTAAGGTCAAGCGCAAAGGAACAGGTTGAAAGTTTAGGTGGTAAATTTTTAACCGTTGAAGGATCTGAAGATTTAGAAACTAAAGGGGGTTATGCGAAAGAAGCGGGAGAAGAATTTAAAAAGAAACAAGCACAAATGTTAGAAAATGCCGCTTCCAAAAGTGACATTATTATTTGTACTGCATTGATTCCGGGAAAACCTGCTCCAAGAATAATTAATGAGGAAATGGTTAAAAAAATGAAACCAGGTTCAGTTATTTTTGATTTAGCTGTTGCCCAAGGAGGAAACGCAGCTTACTCAGAAATAGACAGGGTTGTTGTTAAAAATACAGTAAAAATAATCGGTATTAGCAATGTTATGAACAAATTACCTCTCACTGCATCAAATTTATATGCTAAAAACATATTTAGTTTTGTTAGAAATCTATACAGCAAAGAAAAAAAACAGTTCATTATAAATATGGAAGATGAAATTATTAAAAGTACATTAATAAAAGGAAGCAATTAATATGGAAATTGATCCTTTTATATTTAGATTTAGTATTTTTGTATTAGCAATTTTTGTTGGATATTATGTTGTTTGGAGTGTTACTCCATCACTTCACACGCCTTTAATGTCAGTAACAAATGCTATTTCTTCAGTAATAATTGTTGGAGCAATTATTGCAGCCTTAGCAAGCTCTTCGAATAATATCTTTGAAACATCAAGTATTTTTGGTTTTTTAGCAATAGTTTTGGCTTCAGTTAATATATTTGGGGGATTTTTAGTCACCCAAAGAATGCTTCAGATGTATAAGAAAAAAAAAAGAAAAGATAAAAAATGATATCTCCTAACTTATCAGCAATATTTTATTTATTTTCTGGAATACTCTTTATTCTAGCATTGAGAGGCTTGTCTTCACCAGAAACATCGAGGAGAGGTAATTTTTTTGGAATTTTAGGAATGATAATAGCCATTACTGTTACATTTCTAACTGTGGGAAATTTTTCAACAGCAATAAATTATGTATTATTATCTTTAGTTATTGGAGGAGCCATAGGTGCTTTTATTGCTTTTAAAATACCTATGACTGCCATGCCAGAATTGGTTGCTGGTTTTCATAGCTTAGTGGGTCTCGCTGCAGTTTTTGTAGCTATTTCTGCTTTTTTAAATCCCCAAGCATTTAATCTTGGTTCGCCAGGCAATATTAAACTAGCAAGTTTGATTGAAATGTCCATAGGTGCTTCAGTTGGAGCCATCACTTTTTCCGGATCAATAATAGCCTTTTTAAAGCTTAGAGGATTAATGTCAGGTTCACCAATAACTTTTAAAGGACAGCATTTTTTTAATTTAATACTTGGAATATTAATAGCAGTACTAATTTATTTTTTATGCATAACACAATCTGAAAATTTCTTTTGGGGAATGATTGCTATTTCTTTTTTAATTGGATTTTTACTAATTATTCCTATAGGCGGTGCCGACATGCCTGTAGTTATTTCTATGCTTAATTCATACTCAGGTTGGGCTGCTGCTGGAATTGGATTTACTTTAGAAAACACAGCATTAATTATAACTGGTGCTTTGGTAGGCTCTTCTGGAGCAATACTATCCTATATAATGTGCAAAAGTATGAACAGATCTTTCTTCAGTGTTATTTTGGGTGGGTTTGGTGGAGAGTCAATAGCAAGTACAGAAAAAACAAAAGATCAAAAACCGGTTAAAAGTGGAAATGCAGAGGATGCAGCTTTTCTTCTTAAAAATGCCTCATCAGTAATAATAGTTCCAGGATATGGTATGGCTGTTGCCCAAGCTCAACATGCTCTTAGAGAAATGGTGGATACTTTAAAGAAAAATGATATTAAGATTTCATATGCAATACATCCAGTAGCTGGAAGAATGCCAGGACACATGAATGTTTTATTGGCAGAAGCCAACGTTCCCTACGATGAAGTTTTTGAACTGGATGATATTAATAATGATTTTGCTAATACGGATGTAGCTTTTGTAATAGGTGCGAATGATGTAACAAATCCTGTGGCCAAAACTGACCCCAAAAGTCCTATTTTTGGCATGCCAGTTTTAGATGTTGAAAAATGCAAGTCAGTTCTATTTGTTAAAAGAAGTCTGTCTCCAGGCTACGCAGGAATTGATAATGAACTTTTTTATAAAGATAATACACTAATGTTATTTTCAGATGCTAAAAAAATGACTGAAGATATTGTTAAAAATTTAAATTAATGAAAACAAAAATTTTTTGTGATAGTGCTGATTTTAATACAATAAAAATTTTCAATAAAAAAAAAATAGTTGATGGTTTTACAACCAATCCAAGTTTAATGCGTTTAGCTGGAGCAAAAAATTATAAAAAATATTCTTTAAAAATACTAAAGATTTGTAAAAAAAAACCTATTTCTTTTGAAGTTTTTGCCGATTCACCAAAAGAAATGTTGAAACAAGCTTACATAATAAATACTTGGGGAAAAAACGTTTATGTAAAAATTCCAGTAGTTAATTCAAAAGGAGTTTTCATGGGTTCTGTTATTAAAGAATTAAACTCTAAGGGAGTAAAGCTAAATATCACAGCAGTATATACCTTAGATCAAGTAAAAAAGATTTTTAGGTGTCTGAATAAAAAAACAAAGTCTATAATCTCAATATTTGCAGGTAGAATGGCAGACAAGGGTAAGGATCCAATTCCTGTTTTTAAGAAAAGCATATTAATTACTAAAAAATATAGAAATATTGAAGTTCTATGGGCTAGCACAAGAGAACCTTATAATTTTTTACAGGCTAAAGATTTGAATTGTAATATTATCACTATGCCACCAAACATAATTAATAAAATTAGTGATTTTGGTAAAAGCTATAAAATGCTAACCATAGATACAGTTAAAGGTTTTTTGAACGATAGCAAAAAGTCTAAATTTAAAATTTAAATTTAATTTGGTTCCAAGATAAAGTTAAAAATGCTTAAAATTTTAAGATATTTATTTAGTTTTTTAAGATCTGTAGTTTTATTTGAATCTAATAAACCTTTGAAAATAAATAAAAAGTTTAAAAAAAACTTTAAATTAATAATCGTTAAATTTTTAAAAAAAAATAAAAACTCCGAAATATTAAAATACTTTGATGTTTATGAATTTAAAAAAAAAAGATTTAAAAAAAAACAATTTTTTATCGCTTTATTATTCAAAAAAAAATTACTTTGTAGCGGATGGTATTTCATAGGGAAAGAATGGTATATCAGCGAAGTAGATACTACTATCAGAATAAAAAACTCAATTATGCTTTTTGATTTTGAGACTCCTGAAGGTGAGAGAAACAAGGGAAACTATACTACAATACTAAAATTTATTAGAAATAAATTTAAATTAAAAAAATTATTAATTTATTCCCTAGGTTCAAATCATAATAGCATTAAAGGAATAACCAAAGCAGGTTTTCATTTTAAGAAAAAGATCTCTAAATTTAAGAAGCTTTAGCCTGTCTTTTTCTTTCATGAGGGTTAAGAGTTGCTTTTCTTAGTCGGCAAGACTTGGGTGTTATTTCCAAAGCTTCATCTGCATTCAATATACTTAATTGTTCTGCAATCGACATTTTTCTCACCGGAGTTAAAACAACGTTTTCATCAGTTCCTTGTGTTCTCATATTTGTTAATTTTTTTCCTTTCATAACATTTATTTCTAAATCTCCACTCTTTGAAGCTAATCCTACTACCATTCCAGTATAAACAGGATCATTGTGAGTCACAAACATTTCTCCTCTTGCTTGGAGGTTAAAAATTGCAAACGCAACTGCTTTTCCATTTTCCATGGAAATCAAAGCACCATTTCTTCTTCCCTCCATGTCTCCAGTATATTTCCCATAAGAATAAAACAATCTGTTAATCACCCCTGTGCCTTTGGTTAATGTTAAAAATCTACTGGTGTAGCCCATTAATCCTCTTGTTGGAGCATGAAAAATTAATCTTTTTTTATTTTTACCAGTGTCTTTAAGGTCAATAAGCTTACCTTTTCTTCTGTTCATAGAATCGATTACTTTTGAAGAATACTCTTCATCAAGGTCTATAGTAATTTCTTCTATAGGTTCTAGCTTTTCTCCAGATTTGTTTTTTTGGAAAAGTACTTTTGGAGGACTTACTGTCATCTCAAATCCTTCCCGTCTCATTTGAGTTAACAATATTTCCAGCATTAATTCTCCTCTACCACTGATTACAAATGCATCTTTATTTGGATTTTCTTCAAAAGTAATACCAACATTATTTTCAGATTCGGAAATTAATCTCTCTCTTATTTGAGTACTAGTCAACTTTTTACCTTCGGTCCCTGCTAAAGGAGAGCTATTAACTGTAATTGTAATTGACATTGTTGGAGGGTCGATAGGCGTAGCGCTAATAGGGTCGTTAACCTCTAAATCACAAATTGTATCTGCGACGTTCGCTTTCTCTAGACCTGCAATTATAACTATATCTCCAGCTTCCCCACTTTCTATAGGAACTTTTTTTGTGCCCTCATATCTAAATATTTTTGTTAAGCGGCCTTCATCAACTTTTTCACCTTTTAAATTTATTGCTTTTATTTGTTGATTAGCTTTTGCAGTTCCTTGAGATATTTTACCAACCAAGCTTCTACCTAAAAAACTATCTGCATATAAAAGGGTCGATAGCATCGCGAATGGCTTATCTCTGACCGACTTTGCGGGTTTTACATGAGAGATAATTAAGTCCAATAAAGGGTTTAAATTTTTTCTTGGCCCATTTACCTCTTTATCTGCCCACCCCGATCTTCCGCTAGCATATAAAACTGGAAAATCTAATTGTTCTTCGTTAGCATCTAAATTAACAAATAAATCGAATGTTTCATCTAAGACTTCATTAGCTCTTTGATCTGTTTTGTCGAGCTTATTAATTATTACTATTGGCTTTATTCCCTGTTTAAGAGCTTTAGCTAAAACAAATTTAGTTTGAGGCATTACTCCTTCGGCCGAGTCTATTAATAATAAAGCTCCATCTGCCATATGTAGTACTCTCTCCACCTCAGCTGCAAAATCTCTGTGACCCGGTGTATCAATAATATTTATTCTAGATCCATTCCAATTTATCGAAGTAGGTTTCGCTAAAATAGTAATTCCTCTTTCTTTTTCGAGCTCACCCGAGTCCATTATTCTTTCTTCAACAACTTCATTATCTCTAAATGAACCGCTTTGCTTCATTAATGAGTCGATCATAGTTGTTTTACCGTGATCTACATGGGCTATGATTGTTATGTTTCTGATTTCATTTTTCATTTATTTAAATTTGAATTTTGGTTGCGGGGGTAGGATTTGAACCTACGACCTTCAGGTTATGAGCCTGACGAGCTACCAGACTGCTCCACCCCGCGATAAAAAATTAAACTTTTTTTAAATTTATTGCTTGTAATTTGTTTTTATCCTCTTTGATATCAAATTGTATTTTTTGGTCTTCTTTTAAAATTCTTAATTTCGACTCCTCTAAAGCAGAAATGTGCAAAAAAATGTCTTTTTCTGTGCCTTCCTCTGTGATGAATCCATATCCTTTTTTTGAATTAAACCATTTTACTTTGCCTTGGGGCATTATTCACCTCTTAATTTTAAGTGAGTTAAATTCTATTTCTTAACTTTTGCAGTTTTTTAACTCTCTTGATGTTCTCAGTTTTTATTCTTTTCTTTTTTTCAGAGGGTTTTTCGTAATGACTTTTCATTTTAGCTATTTTAAAGAATCCTTCTCTTTGCAGTTTTCTTTTTAAAACTCTAATAGCTTGTTCAATATTGTTGTCTTTTACTTCAATTTTAATAAAAACCTCCTGTTAATTTTAACAGGTAGTTAACATGTTGGAATGTGATTGTCTATATTGGATTTAATATGGTCTTTTTGGAATATTACTTTCAAAATCTGATCTATATTTTTTTAATTTTTCACTAATTTTAGGATATTTACGACTTAAAATTGCAATAGCGAATAGTGCAGAGTTTTTTGCTCCTGCTTTTCCAATTGCTAAGGTTGCAACAGGAACTCCTGCAGGCATCTGAACAGTTGATAATAAACTGTCAATACCGTCTGTTATGCTTGGCATTGGAACTCCTAGAACTGGAATAGTTGTTAAAGCTGCCGTCACACCTGCTAAATGTGCAGCACCTCCGGCAGCACAAATAATAATCTCGTAATTATTTTTCTCAGCTTCTGATATAAATTTTTCTAGCCTTTTAGGAGTTCTGTGTGCAGATATTACTCTTACATCATGTTTAACTCCAAATTGTTTTAACATCTCACTACAATGTTCCATAACATCTTTCCAGTCAGACTTACTTCCCATTATAATTCCTACAACTGGTTCTTTATTGATCTTGCTCATTTTGATCTTCTTGACTCTCTTTTTTTAGTTTTTTTTCTTCTCTAATTTTTGCCTTTTTTTCTCTTTCCACTCTTCTTTTAGCTTTATCTAAAGCTTTTTGAAAAGTTTCTTGCGTACACAATGCGAGAATAACGGGATCTCTTGGTTTTAAACTTGAAAAATTCCAGTAACTTCTTTTTCTAATTAATGAAACTGTTCCTTTAGTACTACCAACAAGCTTAGATATTTGTCCATCAGTTAGTTCAGCCGCATTTTTACATAACCATAATATAGCATCAGGCCTATCTTGCCTTTTAGACAAAGGAGTGTATTTAGGTTTTTTTCTTTCGTTGACTTTAACTTCTTCAGATCTTTGATTTATAGATAGTGGCTTTTCAGGATTTTTAGAACAACCATCTATTATTTCTCTTGTAAGCTGACCTGCTAGTATAGGGTTATAAGCTTTAATTCCTTTAGCTACATCTCCATCAGCAATTCCCTTAACCTCTAATTCATGAAGATTGCAAAAATTAGCAATTTGTTTAAAAGTTAATGTGGTGTTTTCTACTAGCCAAACAGCAGTAGCTTTTGGCATAAATGGAGACTCTGACATATTTATTTTTTCGATCTAAGATTGCTAAATTTTTTATTATATTTACTAACTCTTCCTTTATCTAAAACCTTTTGAGCTCCACCTGTCCAAGCTGAATGAGACTTTGGATCTATATCAAGTTTTAAAACATCATTTTCTTTACCCCAGGTAGATCGTGTTTCAAATTCTACTCCATCTGTCATGACGACTTTGATTTTATGGTAATTAGGGTGTAAATTTTTTTTCATCTACGGATTATTATATTATAAATTTATTTTACTCAATATTTTTATTTAGAATACATGCCATTAGTTCTTCATGTATATTTGAATTTGTGGCTATTATATTCTTTTTAAGTAGGTTTTTTTCATCGTTATGAATGAAATCAACGTAACCGCCTGCTTCTTTTAAGATTATAATACCAGCAGCAACATCCCAATAGCTTAATTCTCTTTGCCAGAATCCATCAAATCTTCCACATGCTACATTTGCTAAATCTAAAGCAGCGCTTCCAAACTTTCTTATTGGAGCGTGCACAGCATTAGATACTTTAATATATTCACTTAATATAAAATTTTTATGTTTACTATTAAATTTTGGCCCTCCTGTAGCCAGAACTGAATTTGTGAGCTTTCTTTGCTTTGAAACTCTAATTCTAGTGTTATTTAAATATGCACCTAATCCTTTTTCTGCAAAAAACATTTCATCTTTAATTGGATCAAAAATTATTCCAAATATAATTTCTCCTTTTTCCTCGTAGCCAATTGAAATTGCAAATTGCGGAATTCCATTTAAAAAATTTAATGTTCCATCTATAGGGTCTATAATCCATTTCTGTTCTTTATTTTTTTTATTCAATTCACCTGTTTCCTCACTCAAAATTCCATATTCAGGATTTATTTTTAATAATTCTTCTATGATAATTTTTTCTGATTTTTTGTCCGCTGCTGAAACAAAATCACCAGGGTTTTTTGTTGAAACTTGTAATTTTTCCAATTCACCAAAATCTCTAATTAAAGATTTTGCTGCTTTTAGACACGCTCTTCTAGCAATGTTCATTTTTGGAGAATCTATTCTCATTAGTTTACCTTCTTTACGTACTCTAAAGTTCTTGTATCTATAATTATTTTTTCACCAGACTCTACAAATGGAGGTACAGTTACATTAATTCCACAATCTAATCTAGCAGGTTTGTAAGACGAAGATGCAGTTTGATTTTTAATTGCTGCGTCAGTACTTTCGATGGTACATTCAATATTGTTTGGAAGCTCGATAGAGATGGGTTTTTCTTCCATAAATGTTATTGTAACTTCTAGATTTTCTCTTAATAATTTAAACTTATCTTCGGTTAAAGATTTGGGAATAGAAACTTGCTCGAAAGTTTTATTTTCCATAAAATGACAATTGTTTTCATCTAAATACAAAAAATTAAATTTTTTATCTTCAAGCTCTGCCTTCTCAATATTTTCACTAGATCTAAATCTCTCGTTCAATTTAGTTCCTTTTATAATACTTTTTAACTCTACTTGATTAAAAGCTCCACCTTTTCCAGGTTTAACGTGTTGAGTTTTTAAAACTTTCCAGTAATCATTTTTATGCTCAATGATCATTCCTGTCTTAATTTCATTTGCCAATATTTTCATTATTAAAATTCTTTAATAGCAATTTCTGGTTTTAGAGCAGGGTTATTCCAAATAAAACTTGAAATTGCAATATAATTCGCACCTAATTTTATGAGTTTTTTATAATTTTTATTATCAATTCCCCCGATAACAACAATAGGTATTCTGGTTTTTTTTTTTACTTCTTTTAACACCTGAAGGCTTGCTTTTTTTGCACTAGGTTTTAAATTTGACTTAAAAAAAGATCCTAGTGCAATGTAATCCGCCTTATACTTTATTGCGCGATTTACCAATTTTTTTGATCCATGGCAAGTTACTCCAACAATTTTCTTTTTTAGTATTTTTTTAGTTAAGGAAAAAGGTTTATCTGATTGACCAATGTGACAACCATCCGCATTAATTGCTTTTGCTATTTTTGGATTATCATTAATTATCAACTTAACTTTAAATTTATCTGTGATGGGTTTAATTTTTTTTCCAATTTTAATTATATTGTTGTACGTTGTTTTTTTAAGCCTTAACTGAAAAAAAACGACTTTATTACTTGCTAGTACTTTTTTAAGATTAAAGTAAAAACTGTTATCAATCTTTTTAGGTGAAATTAGATATATATATCGTCTCAATTTTAAGCAGCAAATTCTTTTTCTAAATTTTCTGACCATTCAGCTTTTGAAGACAGACCATTCATTTTGGCTCTGTGGTTAAATACACTATGAACTTTTTTAGAATCCTTAGTGTTCTTTGACCAAACCTTTAAAGCACTTTGTTGTAATGCTCTGCCGTAGGAAAAGGATATTAGAAAATTTGTATCGTTAATTTTATTTATTTCATTTAAATTTCTTGTAGCCTCTTGCTCACTTTGCCCGCCAGATAAAAAAGCAATGCCTGTTACGTCGGAAGGGACATTTTTCTTAAGACATTCTATGGTTTTTTTGGCAATTTCCTCTGAATTTGATTTATTTTTACAATCTGATCCAGGCAAAATCATATTTGGTTTTAAAATTGTTCCTTTAAGAAAAACTTTATGGATTTCAAGTTCATTATAGCACTCATTTAAAACATCTGTTGTAACCTTGTAACATTTATCTATATCATGACTACCATCCATTAGAATTTCTGGCTCGACAATTGGAACCATTTTTGCTTCTTGAGCTAAAGCTGCATATCTTGCAAGCGCATGTGCATTTGATTTAATAGCTTGAGAGGAAGGGAATTTTTCTGAAATAGAGTATACAGCTCTCCATTTTGTAAACCTTGCTCCAAGTTTATAATAATCACTTAGCCTTTCTCTTAGTCCATCAAGACCTTCTGTAATTTTTTCGTCTGGAGAACCAGCTAAAGTTTTGGCACCTTTGTCTACTTTAATTCCTGGAATAGACCCATTTTGCATTATTAAGTCAGGTATTGAAATTCCCTTAGTGCTTTTCTGTTTTAATGTTTCTTCAAAAAGTATAACTCCACCTATAAAATTTTTCATACCTTCTGAACTGAAAAGAGTCTCCCTAAAATTTAATCTATTTTCTGGTGTTGACTCTACATTAACACTTTGCAATCTTTTTCCCATAGTCCCAGTGCTTTCATCAGCAGCTAATATTCCCTTGCCTTTAGCCACCATTTTTTTTGCTATCTCCTCTAAATTCATAATTAAATATTTATTTTAAAACACTTAGGCCAGGCAAGTCTTTTCCTTCAAGGTATTCTAAGAAAGCACCACCAGCTGTTGATAAGTGCGTAAAAGACAAATTAAGTTTGCTACCTTTAATTGCTGAGACTGTGTCTCCACCACCAAGAATAGATGTTAAAGATTTACCAATAGTATTTTCAGAAATTTTTTTAGCTATTGAATTTGTGCCTATTGCAAAGTTAAGATTTTCAAAATAACCAGCCGGACCGTTCCAAAGCACCGTATTAGAGCCATCTATTAGTTTATCAATTATCTTGATAGTTCTAGGGCCAATATCAAGAATTATCTCATCTTTTTTTATCTCATTACTATTTCTAGAGACTGCCTCCCCTTCAAAAGTTTTTGACACCAGGAAGTCTACAGGAACAACTATATTACATTTATATTTTTCAGCATTGAGAAATAGTTCTTCTATAATTTTATTTGAATTTTTTTCTACTAAAGACTTTCCAACTTCTAGGCCTTTGTGGAGTATAAAATTATTTGCCATTGCTCCAACTACAATAATATTATTCGTATTTTTTATAAGATTAGAAAAAATATGAATTTTGGTTGAAATCTTAGAACCACCTACAATACAAGTTATGGGTGTTTTTTTATTTTTTATTACACTATCGATAGCATCTAGTTCTTTTTTAATAAGTGGGCCAGCATAAGATTCTTTAATAAATTTAGTAATGTTATGTATGGAAGCTTCTTTTCTATGAGAACAAGAAAATGCATTATTAATGTAAACTTCACCAAGTTCTGCAAGTTTTTTTGAAAAATTTTCATCATTTTCTGTCTCTTCTTTAAAAAATCTAATATTTTCCATAAGCAATATATCGGTCGGTTTTAATAACGAACATTTAGTTTTTGTTTCTTCATTAATTTCTCCTGTATAAAAGTATATATTAGTTTTAATTTTTTCTTTAAGCATCTTAAATATTGGCATCAAAGAAAGTGCTTTTTCTTTCTTGCCTTTGGGTCTTCCAAGGTGACTCAAGATAATAATTTTTGCTTTTTTTTTAATAAGATATTCAAGAAAAGGTATAACGCTTATTATTCTTGTAGAGTCTTTTATTTCGTTATTTTCTATAGGAACATTAAAATCTACTCTTAAAATTATTGTTTTATTTTCGACTTTGAGATTTTCAGGAAAATATTTGATTCCGAGCATTTTTAATTCAAAATTATTTTTTTAACATCTTCCTTGCAAATTCAACAATCTTATCACTTGTTAAGTTAAAATGATTATACAATTCTTTATATGGGGCGCTTTTTCCAAAATTTTCTACTCCCATAGACATCCCTTTATCTCCAATATATTTGCCCCAACAGCTTAAGCTACCTGCTTCTACTGTTATTATTATTGAGTCATTTTCTAAAATACTCTTTTTATATTCTTCATTTTGTTGATCAAAAAGTTCGTGACAAGGCATAGAAACTACTTTTGAGTCTATATTGTTTTCTTTTAAAATTTTTTGTGCCTCTAGAGCTATTTCAACCTCAGATCCTGAGGACACAATTATAAGCTTATAATCATGAGATGTTATCTTTAATTCATAAGCACCCAAGCTACACACATTTTTTTCTGAAAGTTTCTGGGTAATGTAAGAAAGCTTTTGTCTTGATAAAGCTATTACACTTGGTGTTTTGTTATTTTTGAGAGCAATCTCCCAACACTCTATTGTTTCATTGATATCTGCTGGTCGAAAAATATTTAAATTTGGAACGGATCTTAAGCTTGCAAGCTGCTCGATCGGTTGATGTGTTGGACCATCTTCTCCTAAACCTATAGAATCGTGAGAGAAAACGTAAATTACTTTTAAACCCATTAAGGCTGATAGTCTAATAGAGGGTTTGCAGTAGTCAGAAAATATTAAAAAAGTTCCACCATAAGGTATCAGACTATTATACAAAGCTAGACCATTCATTGTTGCTGCCATTCCATGCTCTCTGACTCCATAGTGAATATAATTACCTTTAAAACTTTTTGAAGAAATTACTTTTGACACTTCAGTTTTTGTATTATTAGAACCGCTTAAATCAGCTGAACCGCCTATCAATTGAGGCAAAAGATCTGTAACCGCAGCAATAACGGCAGACGAACTCTGTCTAGTGGCCATGGCTGGTTTTAAATCAAAATATTTTGTTTTTTCTTTCATAAATAAATTTTGAAGGTCTTTAGAGTCAAATTTATTTGTAAAATTTTCAAATTCTTTTTTAACTTTATCACTTTTTTTATTTAATTTTGATTCCCAATCTTTCTCTAACTCAATTCCTTTGTTTCCTACTTCTCTCCAGGAATTGAGAATTTCATCAGGAATTTCAAAAGGCTCATGTTTCCATTTAAGTTTTTTTCTTACTAATGCAATTTCATCATTCCCAAGCGGTGAACCATGAGAAGATGCTTTCCCTGATTTGTTAGGAGAACCAAATCCTATTATTGTTTTACAAGATATTATCGAAGGTTTATTTGATTTAGAAGCTTTTGTTATGGCTTTTGAAACTTGGGTATGATTATGTCCATTAACTTCTTGAAAATTCCAACCATAAGATTCAAATCTTTTTTTGTAATTGTCCGAAACACTTAACGATGTTGAGCCGTCAATAGAAATTTTATTATTATCAAATAAAACAATCAAATTTTTAAGTTTTAGATGCCCAGCTAGACTCATTGATTCGTGACTAATTCCTTCCATCAAATCTCCATCACTAGCTATCACAAATGTCTTGTGATTAATTATGTCTGTTCCAAATTTTTTTCTGTAAATTTCTTCCCCGATTGCCATTCCAACTGAGTTCCCAAGTCCCTGGCCAAGTGGTCCAGTAGTTGTTTCTATACCTGAGTTCTTTTCATACTCTGGATGACCAGCACAAATAGAATTAATTTGTCGAAAATTTTTAATATCATTAAGAGATACACTTTCGTATCCAGTTAAATAGAGTAGAGAGTAAAGAAGCATCGAGCCATGCCCTGCAGACAAAATAAATCTGTCTCTATTAGCCCAGCCAGGATTTTTAGGATTAAACCTCAGGTGGTATTTAAATAAAACACTTGCTACATCAGCCATGCCCATTGGTAAGCCAGGATGTCCAGAGTTTGCTTTCTGAACAGCATCAATGGACAAAAACCTTATAGCATTTGCTAGCTGATTTAATTTTGTGTTCACTATTAGATTACCTATATAGACTTAAAGTCTCTATATCAATATTATGATATAAAAAAAATAAAATGAGCAATTTAAGAAACAAAGAAAAAAATTTAAATAATTTAATTGATAAATTAAGCAATCTATCATTTAGTTATTCACAGTCTTCTTATGACACTGAAAAAATTAAAATTGAAAAAAATCAATTATCTACTGAAAAGAAAGAAATAGAGAAAAAAAATCAAGAACTTATTAGGGAGCATGCTTATCTAAAAGGGAAAATTATAAAACTTCAAGAAGAGCTTAAGAAAAAATCTGAATTAGAAGAAAAATTTAATGAAGATATAGATGAATTAAATCAGGAAACAGAAGGTTTGGTCGAGGAGATTGAAAAATGGCAAACATAAATATAAAGTTTAATAATAAAGATTATTTGCTTTCTTGTGATGATGGACAAGAGGAATCTTTAAAAAATTTAACAGCTTTTCTTGATAAAAAATATTCTGAACTTAAGGATAAACTTGGAAATATAGGTGAAAATAAACTATTGCTTATAACTACTATTAAATTAATTGATGATTATTTTGATTTAAAAAAAAGAGTTACACTTCAAAAGGAAAAAATGGATAATTTGTCAAAGAAATTTTTAGAACTGAAGTCTTTAGCAATATCCTATAAAAATGATAAAGATAAAGAAATTAATAATTTAAATATTGAAATTGATAAATTTAAAAAAACAATAGAAGAAAACAGCAATCTGTACGAGACGATGTTAGACAGAACTGCACAATCATTAGAAGAGATAATCAAAAAGTCTGGCTCTACCTCTAAAACACAGTAGATGCAAAATAAAGATCAACTTAGAAAAAAGTATTTAAAAATAAGGAAAAGCAAATATTTCGATGTCAAAAACAATTACTTTAAGCCTTTAATTTCTTATTTAAAAAAAAAATATAAAAAAAAAATATATTTATCTTTGTATTACCCATCAAACTTTGAGGTAAATGTCCTAAAATTGCTGGAAGTTTTAGGGAAGAAAAACAATATTACATCTTTGCTTCCAGTGATTATATCCAAAAACAATATAAAATTTTGTAAATGGAATATTTTAGATACTTTAAAAGTTAACAAATACGGAATGTTGGAACCTTCATTTACAAAAAATTTTATAATTCCAAATGTTCTTTTGGTTCCACTTTTAGCTTTTGATGAAAGAAATTATAGGCTTGGATATGGCAAAGGTTATTACGATCGTTTTTTAAATAAATATTTAAAGATTAACAAAAATATTTTAACCATAGGGGTTGCTTTTTCATTTCAAAAACATCATAAGCTTCCAACGTCAAATTTTGATGTTAAGTTGGACTATATTTTAACAGAAAAAGGAATTAGAGCAGCATGAATATATTAATACTAGGTGATATTATGGGTTCTTCTGGGAGCAATGCTTTAAAATCCAATTTAAAAGATATCATAAAAAATAAAAAAATAGATTTTACAGTTGTTAATGGAGAAAATGCAGCAGAAGATGGTAGAGGAATAACAAAAGAATTAGCAGATAGTTTTTTTAATTGTGGTGTAGATGTAATAACTTCAGGAAACCACATTTGGGACAAAGAGGAAACAGTAAAATTTATTCTAAAGGAAAACAGATTACTACGACCAGAAAATCTTGCAGAGGGTTCACCCGGCAAAGGGTGTGAGATTTTTTTAACTAAAAATAAAAAGTTTAAAGTTTGTGTTATTAATTTGATGGGTAATGTTTTTATGAAAAAAACTGATAATGCTTTTTTTTCTGCGACTAATTTACAAAAAAAAATTAAATTAAAAGATGGCGTGGATTTTATACTCGTCGACTTTCATGGAGAAATTACAAGTGAAAAAATGGCAATTGGACATTTTTTTGATGGCAAGGCGACAGCGGTAGTTGGAACTCATACTCATGTACCAACTGCAGATAGTAGAATTTTAAAAAATGGAACTGCATATCAAACAGACCTAGGTATGTGCGGAGACTATGACTCAGTTATAGGCATGGATAAAAATAATTCTATAATGAAATTTTTAAAAAATGAAAAAGCAAAACCTCATTTTCCAGCGCTAGGAAACGCCTCCCTTTCAGGGCTAATAATTGAAGCTAATGAAGAAACTGGATTAGCTAATAGAGTTGAAAGGTTTATAAGCGGGGGAGAATTAGAAATTTAATTTTATGGCAGGTCATTCTCATTGGGCGGGTATTAAACACAAGAAAGGAAGACAGGATAAAGAAAGATCAAAAGTTTTTTCTAAACTATCAAGAGAAATAACTGTTGCGGCTAAATTAGGTGACAAAGATCCAGATATGAATCCAAGACTAAGAGCCGCTATTCAAAGCGCCAAGGAATCAAATATGCCAAAAGATAATATTGCTCGAGCAATTAATAAATCAGAGACTAACGATAACCAAAACTATGAAAATTTGAGATATGAAGGCTTTGGGCCCTTCAATGTTGCTCTAATTATCGAAACATTAACAGATAATAAAAATAGATCAGCTTCAAATATTAGAACCGTACTTCAAAAAAATGGTGGAAGACTAGGTGAGCTGGGATCTACCACTCATTTATTTTTTAATTGTGGAGTAATGCATGTTTCAAAAGAAAAATTTACTGATGATGAGATTCTAGAAATCTCTATTAACGCAGGTGCGAGAGATTGTGTAAGTAAAAAGGATATTCATGAAATAATATCAAAAAAAGAGGATTTTTATAGAGTGAAGAGTAAAATTGAAAAAAAGGTGAATGCTCTTAATTATTCAGGAGTAGAATGGAAACCTCATAATTATATAAACCTAACCAACGATCAAAATAAAAAAGTTTTAAAAATGCTTGAATCACTAGACGAAGATGATGATGTGCAAAATACTTTTATTAATTGTAAAATTGAGTTGAATTAAAAATGAAAATTATAGGAATAGATCCTGGCTTAAACGGAGCATTAGCAATATTAGAAAATAATAAAGTAAAGCAATTATTTGATATGCCAGTTATGTCAGAAGGAAAAAAAAATAAGAGACAGCTCAATAGCGCCCAACTAGTCAAATTAATAAAAGACAGCATTAATCTTAACGAAGAAGTTGTAATTGTTGTCGAACAAGTTAATGCCATGCCTGGGCAAGGAGTAACAAGCATGTTTAACTTTGGACAAACTTTTGGAGCAATAAAGGGTATATGTGCGGCTTTATCTCTCCCAATTTTTTTTGTCCGACCTGCTAAATGGAAGAAACATTTTGAATTAATTAATTCATCAAAAGACGCAAGCAGAACAAAAGCTATAGAAATGTATCCCTCTATTTCTAATCAATTATCGAAAAAAAAAGATGTAAATAAGTCAGATGCTATATTAATTGCTAGATTTTACAGCGAAACAAGGTTGCGAGAAGATATAAAGTAAGAAATTAAAAAAATTCTTAATAAAAGCGCCAAATTCATGACACATTCTAAAAGTAATGAATCATCATGGAACAAGAGATTGCAACTCAAATAGTTGGCCTAGGTGGAACGACAGACTTTTCTTTATGGAAGTTATTTACTAGAGCCGACATTGTAGTTAAGTCTGTAATAATTATATTGTTGGCTAGCTCAGTTTATTCTTGGGCTTTGATATTTGAAAAGTATAGATTGTTCAAAAAAATAAATGAATCTTCTTCTCAATTTGAAAATAAATTCTGGAAATCTAAATCTGCCGAAAGTTTTAGCAAAACTCTACCGGCAAAATCTGAAGATCCAATAACTCAGATATTTATATCTGCAATGAATGAAGTTATTAAAACAAGATCAAAATCATCTTCAGTTCAAAGCGCGAGAGTAGAGAGAGTTTTAGAAATTTCAACAGATAATCAAATTAAAAATATTGAAAAAAGTTTTACATTTTTAGCAACAGTAGGAGCAACTGCACCCTTTATAGGTTTGTTCGGAACTGTTTGGGGAATTATGAATTCATTTCAGTCAATAGCGATCTCAAGAAATACCAGTCTAGCAATAGTTGCGCCTGGAATCGCCGAAGCTTTATTTGCTACTGCTTTAGGACTCTTGGCAGCGATACCCGCTGTAATTGCTTATAATAAATTTAATAGTGACTCAAAAAGATATATATCTAGAATAGACAATTTTTCTAAAAGATTTTTATCAATCATCTAAAAATTATGGGATTCAAATTAAAACGCTCTTCAAGAAACGAACCCATGAGCGAGATCAACGTAACTCCTTTTGTTGATGTAATGTTGGTTCTTTTAATTATATTTATGGTTACAGCACCTTTGCTTACAGTTGGTGTTCAAGTCGATCTTCCAGAGTCAGCAGCCGACTCCTTACCTGATGACCAAGAACCCTTAACAATTAGTATCAATTCCAAAGGAGAAATCTTTATTCAAGAGCATCAGGTAACTTTTAAAAAAATTGTTCCTAAACTTTTAGCAATTGCAAAAAATAGAACAGATACAAGAATTTATGTCAGAGGAGATAAAACAATTAATTATGGAAGAGTTTTAGAAGTGATGGGTACGCTATCTGGTGCAGGATTTTCAAAAGTTGCGTTAATTTCTGAACCATATAAAAATTAGATGACAAATGACAAAAAGTTTATTTTATTCCCTAATATTTCACACGGTTATGATTTCATTAACTGTTTTAAGCCTTCCATTTATGCTTAGGGAACCAATAGATTTGCCACCAATTGTTTCTGTAGAATTAATTCAAATATCTGACAAAACAAGTATACCGTATGCTCCTAAGGCTAGAAAAGTAATAGAAGAAGTGAAGGAAAAAGAAAAAAGAGTTGTTTCTGAACAAGCACCTCCATCAGCCAAAGCAAAAGAAAAACCAGACAGAATACCTCTTCCAGATGAGAAGAAAGATGAAAAGAAAATGGTTAAAAAAAAGCAGAATCCCGAAGAAATTAAACCTCAAGTTAGACAATCTTCTGAGTTTGAAAAAAAAGAAATATTTGACACAAACCAAATTGCAGCTCTTATAGACAAGGCCAAAGAAGAAGAAGCAGAAGTAACAAAAACTTCAAATAAAATTACTCAAAGCAGTGTAAAAAACTCTTTTGCATCGGGTTTAACTCTTTCAGAAGAAGATGCTTTAAGGGCTCAAATATTTGGTTGCTGGAGCGTTCCTCTTGGACTACCTTATGATGACAATCTTCTAGTCAGAGTTAAACTTCAGCTTAAAAAAGATGGAACTGTTTCCAAATCTGAGATATTAGATCATGAGAGAATGAATAGACCAGGCCAAAAATTTTATAAAATTCTTGCAGAAAGTGCTTTAAGAGCTGTTAGGATATGTCAGCCTTTAAAAGTACCACCAACTGGATATGAAAGATGGAAAGATCTTCAGTTAAATTTCGACCCAACTGAAATGCTAAAAGGTTAAATAATGAAAAAATTTATTGCAATTTTTTTAATTTTATTTTTTAAGTTTTCTACTTTAAATGCTTTAATAACTGTAGATATTACAAGAGGTAATCTCGATCCTTTGCCAATAGCAGTATCTCCTCTCCATGTAGATCCAAAATCTCAGAAAATTACTGAAATTAAAATTAATGAACTAGGTGAAAGAGTTTCAGAGATTATAGAAAAAAAATTTTAAATCAACTGGATTATTCAATCCACTTAAAAAAGAGGCTTTTGTTCAAAAACCTGACATTGCTCATCTCAAGCCAAGATTTGAAGATTGGAGACTGATAAAAGCACAGGCATTGGTAACCGGAAAGCTTTTAATTAAGGATAATAAACTTAAAGTAGAGTTCAGATTATGGGACCTAACAGCTTCAAAAGAGATAATCGCTCTTGCTTTTACAACCACTCCTTCTAATTGGAGAAGAGTAGCGCATATTATTTCAGATAAGATATATGAACGACTTACAGGGGAAGAGGGATACTTTGATACAAGAATAATTTATGTATCTGAAACTGGTCCTAAAAATGCAAGAGTAAAAAAATTAGCAATAATGGATCAAGACGGAGCGAAGACAAAATATTTAACTTTGGGAAATGAATTAGTTTTAACTCCTAGATTTAACCCAACAAACCAAATGGTTACATATCTTTCATATTTTAGAAATCTTCCTAGAGTTTATTTATTAGATATAGAAACTGGAGTACAGGAAGTAGTAGGTAATTTTCCAGGCATGACTTTTGCGCCAAGATTTTCTCCTGATGGGAAAAAAATAATCATGAGTTTTGCAAAGAATGGAAATTCAGATATTTATACAATGGACATAGAATCACGAGTTGTTGAAAAAATTACAGAACATTCTTCAATTGATACTTCGCCTTCTTACTCTCCTGATGGAAAATACATATGTTTTAATTCTGACAGAAGTGGTCTTCAACAAATTTATGTGATGAGAAGTGATGGAACAGATGTTAAAAGAATTACTTTTGGTGATGGTTTGTATGGAACTCCAGTGTGGTCTCCTAGAGGTGACCTTATTGCTTTTACAAAAGTTAGAAAAGGAAGATTTTATATTGGAGTTATGAGAAAAGATGGTTCAGGCGAAAGACTACTAACTGAAAATTTTTATCAAGAAGCTCCATCATGGTCCCCAAATGGAAGAGTTTTGATGTTTTATAGAGAAACTAAATCCGGACCAAAAGGAGAGGGTTTTTCTGCAAAATTATGGTCGATAGATATCACAGGGTATAATGAGAGGAAAATACCTACCGAAACTGATGCGTCAGACCCATCTTGGTCTTCATTGCTCTCAAAGTGAGGTAAAAATTATGTGATTTTAAGGCTTGTAATATCCAATATAATTTGAAATATTCACGACAACTAAACAACCAAGGAATTAAAACCATGAAATTAAATCAAAATATAAGAAATTTACTTCTAGTGCTTTTTGCTGGCTTAGCACTCAGTGCTTGTTCTACTGCAAAAAAATCTGGCTCAATGTCTGGAGATGTTTACACTGGGAAAGATACTATAAAATATTTAGCTTCAGGAGTTGCCGATAGAGTTTTCTTTGCAACTAATAGATCTACATTGACAACAGCTGCGAGAGCAACTTTAAGAAAACAAGCAACTTACTTAAGAAAAAACAAAAAATTAAACGTTACTATTGAAGGTCATGCAGATGAAAGAGGTACCAGAGAGTACAACTTAGCTTTAGGAGAAAGACGAGCTAATGCTGCAAAAGATTATTTAATGACTTATGGTATTTCTGGAAAAAGAATCTCTGTAATTAGCTACGGAAAAGAAAAACCGGTAAATACAGCTTCTAGTGCTTTAGCTTGGTCTCAAAATAGAAGATCAGTTACTGTAAAAGTTAATTAATAGTATTTATATTAAAATTTAAATTAAAAAGACCCTTTGCGAGATGCAAAGGGTCTTTTTTTTGCCATTTTGTATAATTAAAGTTTGAAAATGGATTTGTTTAATACTGTTTTTAAAAAATTAATTTTACCAATTTTTCTTTTAGGTTTCTTAAATGTAGCTGCTCACTCAGAAGAGGAACAAGGTGACTCGACATTTATTAAATCAATAGCTGAAGAAGTTAAGATAATTTCTCAAGACTTAAAAACTTTAGAAAAAGCAGTATATAATAGTTCCGACATAACATCCAAAGCTTCATCTGGATCAAATAATTTGAATGAGGATGTATTAACAAAACATCTATTGAAACTAAATGAAATTGAAGAACAATTTAGAGAACTTACAAACAGATTTGAAGAAATTAACTTTAAAATGGATAAACTTTCAAATCGAGTTACCAAAATTCAATCTGACAACCAACTTAGATTTAGTGATTTAGAATCTGGCTCAACAATTATCGATAAAGATAAAAAAGAAACTTCAAAAAAGAAAGTTAAACTACCAGGCAGTGACAAAGCACAAGACTTTGGATCTGCTCCGGGATACTCAACAACTAACTTACCTAGTACACAAGAAACACAATCAATCGAGTCAGCTGGAACTGTTATCACAGAACAACCTGAACAATTAAAATCTTTACTTCCGAATAAACCAGCTACAGAACAGTATGAGTTTGCTGTTAGTTTTATGAAGATTGGTGATTATGAAACCGCAGAATTTGCATTGAGAGAATTTATTGACAAGAATAAAGATCATGATTTGGCAGGTAGTGCTCAATATTGGTATGGTGAAACATTTAGAATTAGACAGCTTTACTCTGATGCTGCTACCGCTTATCTTGACGGTTATCAAAATTATCCCAAAAGTAAGAAGGCTCCAGACAATCTGTTAAAGCTAGGAATTACTATGGTTCAATTAGGAGAAAAAGACCAAGGATGCTCTATGATTACTGGTGTAAAAAAACAATATCCAAAAGCGAGCAAGTCTGTGTTACAAAAAGCTCAGTATGAGCAAAAAAAATTCAAATGTGAAAAATCCTAATAGGATATTAGAAGAAAAAATTAAAACTTCTAAAATTTATTTAAATTTTGAAAGCATATTAGGCAAGACTATCAAAAAAAAACCTTTCATAGTTGCTGTCTCTGGAGGTCCGGATAGCTTGGCACTTACCGCATTGAGTAAAGTCTACAAAAGTCAAAACAAAAATAAAATAACTTTTGTTTTAATAGATCATGGGATTAGAAAAAATTCCTCTTCAGAGGCTTTACAAGTTAAAAAAATTTTAAAAAAACAAAATATTTTACTTCATGTGATTAAGAATAAACTTAAAATTCAAAGAAACGTTCAAAACCACGCAAGATTAGTCAGGTATAACCTGTTAACCGATTACTGTAAAAATAAAAAAACAAAATTTTTATTAACCGGTCATCATAGTGATGATCAGGTAGAAACATTTTTAATGAGGCTGTCAAGAGGAAGTGGTGTTCAAGGACTATCAGCAATGAAAAAAATTACAAAAATCGATAAAAAAATTAAACTTATAAGACCTTTGTTAAATTGCAAAAAAAAAGATTTGCAAAATATTTCTAAAAAATTTTTTAAAAAGTCAATTAAAGATCCGAGCAATATCAATAAAAAGTACCTAAGAACAAAACTAAGATTTTTAAAGAAAGCTTTAGAAAAAAGTGGAATTCATCATGATCAAATTATTAAATCTATAAATAATCTGGCTTCAACTAGGGATACTTTAAATAATCATATTTCCAAAGTTTTAAATTTATGCCTAAAAAAACAAAAAAATATTACAATGATTAATACAAAGGTGCTATTCACAGAATCTAAAGAAATACAGCTTAAAGTTATGAGTTATGCTATTAAAAATTTTTCTAAATCGTATTACCCGCCTCGGTCTAAAAAAGTTTTAAGCCTGCTATCGAGGCTAAGTGAGTCTAAAAATAATAAGTCCACTCTAGGAGGCTGTGTAATTGAAAAATCTGGTCATTTTGTATCAATCAGAAAAGAGAGTTAAAAACTACTGATATATTTGGACAATTTGCCTTATTTATAAACCATAAAACTTTTATTATTACTTGAGAAATACAAAAAAATACCTATTTATATACTTATGAATTTTAGAAATTTAGTAATGTGGGGAATTATAATCTTACTTTCAGTTGGATTATTCAACATGTTTCAAAACCCTGAGAAGGTTAATACTCAAAAAGACAAAGTTCCATTTTCACAATTTTTGGAAGAAGTAGATAATGGTAGAGTTGTCGAGGTTCAAATACAAGGAAACAACATTAGCGGGGTTATGTCGGATGGATCAAGCTTTAAAACTTACTCTCCAAATTATCCAAATTTAGTAGAAAAATTATCAGAAAAAGAAGTAAGCATAATTGCTACACCAGTAGACGACAAAATGCCTTCACTTTTAGGAATACTTTTATCCTGGTTCCCGATGTTATTGCTAATTGGAGTGTGGGTATTTTTTATGAGACAAATGCAAGGAGGAAAAGGTGGAGCAATGGGTTTTGGAAGATCTAAAGCAAAACTCTTAACAGAAGCCCAAGGAAAAGTTACTTTCAATGATGTTGCGGGCGTTGAAGAAGCAAAGGAGGAAGTAGAGGAGATTGTAGAATTTTTAAGGGACCCTAAAAAATTTAGTAGACTTGGGGGAAAAATTCCTAAAGGTGCATTGCTGATAGGACCACCAGGAACTGGAAAAACTTTACTAGCAAGAGCAATAGCGGGAGAAGCTAATGTTCCATTTTTTTCAATATCAGGTTCTGATTTTGTAGAGATGTTTGTTGGAGTAGGGGCATCAAGAGTAAGAGATATGTTTGAACAAGGTAAAAAGAATTCTCCTTGTATAATCTTTATTGACGAAATAGATGCTGTAGGTAGAAGTAGAGGAGCAGGATTGGGTGGTGGAAACGATGAAAGAGAACAAACCTTAAATCAGCTTCTAGTCGAGATGGATGGTTTTGATACCAACGAAGGAATTATATTAATAGCTGCAACTAACAGACCCGATGTGTTAGATCCAGCTTTATTAAGACCAGGAAGGTTTGACAGACAGGTGGTGGTTCCAAATCCAGATATAATTGGAAGAGAAGCTATACTTAAGGTTCACGCTAAAAAAATAACTACAGGACCTGATGTTAAGCTTAGAACTATTGCAAGAGGAACACCGGGATTTTCTGGAGCAGATTTAGCAAATTTAGTTAACGAATCTGCATTGCTAGCGGCAAGAAAAAACAAAAGAGTAGTTACAATGAGTGATATAGAAGAGGCAAAAGATAAAGTTATGATGGGGGCCGAGAGAAGATCAATGGTTATGTCAGAAGATGAGAAAAAACTTACCGCATATCATGAAGGAGGCCACGCAATTGTAGCTTTAAATGAAAAAGTGTCTGATCCAATACACAAAGCAACAATAATTCCAAGAGGAAGAGCTTTAGGTATGGTTATGAGATTACCAGAAAGAGATCAATTATCGGTGACAAGAGAAAAAATGTATTCAGATATAGCTGTAGCTATGGGAGGTAGAATAGCAGAGGAGTTAATTTTTGGCTATGAAAAAATAACATCAGGAGCTTCTTCAGATATTGATATGGCAACTAAAATGGCGAAAAACATGGTAACAAAATATGGAATGAGCAAAGATTTAGGGACCGTTGCCTATGGAGAAAATGAAGACGAAGTGTTTCTAGGTAGACAGATAGCGAGACAACAACATATGTCCGAGGAGACTGCTAAAAAAGTAGATTTAGAAGTTAAAAGGATAATTGATACTGGTTATGATAGAGCAAAAAAAGTTTTGACTGAAAAAATTGACGATTTACACAAGATAGCAAAAGCCTTGCTGCTTTATGAAACTTTGTCTGGAGATGAAATAAGAAACCTTATACTGAAGAACATTAAACCAAACAGAACATACGCAGATGATAGCAAGGATGAAGGGAAAGATTCATCAGCACTGGATTCAATAGGTTTAAAGCCAAAACCAGCAATTTAAAATGCAAAAATATTACACTCGAGCGTGTAATTTTTACTATGGTTTTAACGCAAGACATCTAATAAAAAAAAAACTAGCACTTCCTTTATGTGGAAATAAAGATGTCGCATTCGACAAAGTAGAGATTTTCACTAGAAAAAAAAATAAAATATTTTCAAAAACTATCAATGTAAAAAAGATAAATCTTTTAAGCTATTTAATTAAAAAAAAAGTTAAAATGGATTTAAAAAAAATAACTTTTAAAAGAAAAAATTTTTTAAAAAATATAAATTTTTCTGAGCCTACTATTATGGGCATACTCAATTTAACCCCAGATAGTTTTTCAGACGGTGGTAAGTTTAACAAAAAAAAAAGATCTATTAAACATATTTCAAATATGATTAAATTTGGAGCAAAAATTATAGATGTAGGTGCCGAGTCAACGAGACCAGGTTCAAGGACAGTTTCTAATAAAAGAGAATGGAAAAGATTAGAGTATATCTTAAAAAATTTTAAGAAAAAATATAAAAAGATTTGTTTATCTCTAGATTCTAGAAAATCTCAAATAATGATCTTGGGAATAAAAAATGGTGTTGATTTAATCAACGATGTATCAGGATTCAGTTATGACAAAAAATCATTATCAAAAATAAAGAATTATGATATTTCCAAAGTTGTTCACCATATGCAAGGCACTCCAAATACCATGCAGTTAAATCCCAAATACAAAAATGTACTATTAGATGTTTATGATTTTTTTGAAAAAAGTATTAAAACAATTAATGATAAAAAAATAATTATAGACCCTGGTATTGGATTTGGTAAAAATTTGAAACATAATTTGACTTTGATTTCTAAGATATCTTTGTTTCATAGTCTTGGTTTTCCAATTTTGGTTGGTACTTCTAGAAAAAGATTTATAAGCCAAATATCTGGAAGTAATGACAGTCAAGAGAGGATTGGAGGAACAATGGCTTCAATACTTTTTTTACTTTCACAAGGAGTTCAAGTATTTAGAGTTCACAATGTTAATGAAGTAAAACAAGGTATATTAGTATTTAGAAAAATTTTATCAAATTCTACAAATTAATGAAAAATAAATATTTTGGGACAGATGGTATTCGCGGAACTGTAAATCAAGGAAATATTACAGGGGAAAAATTTTTTAAATTTGGCTTAGCTACTGGCACTTACTTTAAGAACCAAAAAAGAGCTAAACAAATTGCAATCATAGCTAAAGATACAAGATTGTCAGGATATACTTTAGAACCTGCATTAGTATCGGGCTTAGTGTCTGGAGGAATGCATGTTTTTACGTTAGGACCGCTACCAACCAATGGTCTTGCAATGTTAACAAAATCAATGAAAGCAAATATGGGAATTATGATTACCGCTTCTCACAATCCTTATCATGACAACGGTCTTAAATTGTTCGGACCAGATGGAATGAAACTTTCGGATAAAATAGAGAAAAAAATTGAAAAACTAATAGATGCTAAAAATACAAAACAACTAACTAATCCTAAATCATTAGGAAGAGTTAAAAGACTAGAGGATGGAAACGAAAGGTATATTAAAATCTTAAAAGAAAATTTTCCTAGAAAATTTAATTTAAAGGGAACTAAAATAATTCTAGATTGTGCAAATGGCGCAAGCTATAAGGCAGCTCCGAAATTACTTAAAGAATTAGGAGCAAAAGTTATATCTATTGGCGTTAACCCTAATGGCTTTAATATTAACGAAAAATGTGGATCAACTTATCCCTCTAAAATCAAATCAGCTGTCAAGAAACACAAAGCTCATGTGGGTATTTCATTCGATGGAGATGCTGACAGAATAATCATGTGTGATGAAAAAGGTAAAATTATTAATGGAGATCAAATTATTGCTATGCTTGCTCGCAGGTGGAAATTTAAAAAAATTTTAAAAGGAGGAGTAATAGGAACACTAATGTCAAATTATGGTCTAGAATCTTTTTTAAGAAAAGAAAAAATAAAATTTTTTAGGTCGAAAGTTGGAGACAGATATGTAAAAGAAAAAATGAAAAAATTAAATTTTAACTTAGGTGGTGAACAATCTGGACATATAATTTTAGGGAATTTTGCGACAACCGGAGACGGATTGTTGGTTGCTTTAGAAGTATTATTTTCTCTTAGGAAAGGAAAGAAGGCTAGTAAGCTATTAAATGTTTTTAAGCCTCTTCCTCAAGTTTTAGAAAATGTTAGAGTTAAAGATAAAAACTTAGTTAACAAAACCAAATCCAAGACTGCAATTAAAAAAGCAAGCAAAATTATGGGTCGTAATGGGAGACTTTTAGTAAGAAAATCAGGTACAGAACCAAAAATTAGGATAATGGCAGAGTCTTATGATAGAAATTTAATTTTGAAATGTATAAAAATAATAAAAAGATCAATAAGATAAATTGAAACCTAATTCAAAAATTTTAATAATAGCAGGGTCAGATTCTTCTGGAGGTGCAGGGATCCAGGCAGATATTAAAACAGTAACTGCTCTTGGTAGTTATGCCATGACAGCAGTAACAGCGGTTACTGCTCAAAATACTACAGGAGTGAGTTCTATAGTTTCTATTAATCACGACAAGATAAGAAAACAGATCTTGTTTACCTGTAAGGATATAAAGCCAGGCGCAATAAAAATTGGAATGCTCCACTCTTCCAAGATTATCTTATCTGTAACCAATACTTTAAAAAAACTAAAGGCCCCAAAGATAGTTTTGGATCCCGTAATGATTGCGAAAGGCGGCTCAAGATTAATTAACCAATCAGCAGTTAAAACCTTAAGAGATAAATTAATTAAACAAGTATTTTTGATAACACCGAATATACCCGAGGCAGAAATTTTAACAAAAACAAAGATAAAGAGTCTTGAAGACATGATTTATTCTGCAAATATTTTGCTTAAATTAGGAGCTAAAAATGTACTTATTAAAGGCGGTCACAGAAATTCAAAACATGTTGAAGATGTTCTATTAAACAAAAAAGGAATAAAAATTTTTAAAAATAAAAAAATCAAAACTCAAAATACACATGGAACAGGCTGCACTTTATCAAGTGCAATTGCAACTTTTTTGTCATGTGGAAAACCTATAAAGAAATCTTGTGAATTGGGAATTAAATATGTTAACCAAGCTATAAGGTCTAACTTAAATTATGGTAAAGGCCATGGTCCAGTTAACCATTTAAACTCAATAATGATAAATAAAAAATTTAGATAATGAAAAATGTTGTTATAGTAGGGTCGCAGTGGGGCGACGAAGGTAAAGGAAAAATCGTTGACTGGCTGTCAAGCGAAGCTGACGTTGTAGTTCGTTTTCAAGGTGGTCATAATGCAGGCCATACTTTAGTAATTGATGGAGTAACTTATAAACTCAGACTACTACCTTCTGGCATAGTAAGAAAAAATAAAATTTCAATAATCGGTAATGGTGTTGTTGTAGATCCATGGGCATTGCTGGATGAAATTAAAGAAATTAAGTCAAAAGGAGTAAATGTAGATGAAAATAATCTAATACTATCTGAATCAGCTAATCTTATTCTTCCTTTTCACAAAGAAATGGATGAAATAAGAGAAGATAGTGCTGGAAAAGCAAAAATAGGCACTACAAGAAGGGGAATTGGCCCAGCTTATGAGGATAAAATCGGAAGAAGATCTATAAGAGTTATGGATTTAGTTTCAGAAAGTAATTTAGATCATAGACTAGAAAATGTACTCATGCATCACAATGCCATAAGAAAAGGTTTAGGAAAAGAAATTTTTAAAAAAGACCAATTAAAGAAAGACTTATTGAAAATAGCTCCAGATATTCTTAGATTTTCTCAACCTGTTTGGAAAAAAATTGATGAATATAAATCTAAAAGAAAAAAAATATTATTTGAGGGTGCTCAAGGTATTTTGTTAGATGTTGATCACGGTACGTACCCATTTGTAACATCTTCTAATACCGTAGCTTCTGCAGCAGCAACTGGAACAGGCTGTGGTCCAAATAGTATAAATTATGTTTTAGGAATAACCAAAGCATACACTACCAGAGTGGGAGAAGGACCTTTCCCCACTGAACTTAAAGACAAAACAGGAGAACTATTAGGTTCAAGAGGAAAAGAGTTTGGAACTGTTACTAGCAGAAAAAGAAGATGTGGTTGGTTTGATGGAGTTCTTGTTAGACAGACAATTAAAATTTCTGGAATAAATGGAATTGCACTCACTAAACTAGATGTTCTAGATGAGTTTGAAGAGATAAAAATGTGTATTGCCTATGAACTTGGAGGTAAAAAAATAGATTATTTACCAGCGGCTGTCGATGATCAATTAAGGGTAAAACCGGTATATAAAATTTTTAAGGGTTGGAAATCTTCTACAAATGGAATTAAAAAATTTGATAATTTACCAGAAAATGCAAAAATCTATGTGAAAGAACTAGAAAAATTTATTGAGTCAAAAGTTTCAAGTATTTCAACAAGTCCTGAGAGAAAAGATACAATTCTTATAGAAAGTCCTTTCTAAGGCTTATTTAGCTGGAAGCAGATTTTTTGATTTACTAGAGTTAAGCATTGCTTTTTGAAGTTTTTCAAATGCTTTTGTTTCAATTTGTCTAATTCTCTCTCTACTAATCTTAAATTTTTTGCTTAACTCATCTAATGTTTTGGGATTTTCAGTTAATCGTCTTAATTCTAATATCTTTTTTTCTCTATCATTAAGAATATTTATAGATTCATAAAGTAAATCTTTTTTATCTTCAAACTCTTGTTTTTGAGATATTGCTAATTCTTGATCCATAGAGTCCGCCACTAACCAATCTTGCCACTCATCCGTTTCACCAGCTTTTATAGGATCATTAAGTGATTTTTCATGACCCATCATTCTTCTATTCATGTTTATAACTTCAGTAGAATTAACATCTAATCTTTTAGAGATTTCTTCGACTTGTTCATCTTTTAAATCTCCTTCTTGCTGAGGAGCAATTTGATTTTTTAATTTTTTTAAGTTAAAGAAAAGTTTTTTCTGTGCAGTAGTGGTTCCCATTTTAACTAGACTCCATGATCTTAAAACATATTCTTGAATAGCTGCTTTAATCCACCACATTGCATATGTTGCTAACCTGAATCCTTTATCAGGGTCAAATTTTTTAACAGCTTGCATCAAACCGATATTACCTTCCGAGATAAGTTCATTAACTGGCAAACCATATCCTCTGTAGCCCATAGCAATTTTCGCCACTAGTCTTAAGTGACTAGTCACTAGTTTATGAGCAGCTTTTAGATTACCGCTTTCTTTCCAATTTTTAGCCAACATATACTCCTCTTCCGCATCAAGCATTGGAAATTTTTTGATTTGAGCAAGATATACAGACAAGCCTCCAGACGAAGGAGTTGGTAAATTAGAAACTTCTTTTTTTTTATTCATTATGACAATATTTATATACTTGATTAAGAATTTTCAACTAGCAAGTTTGTTTAGTAAATTAAGCAATTTTTTAAACTCTAACGGCAAAGGGGAGTTAAAAATCATGAATTTATTTTTTGTTGGATGAATAAAACCTAAACTTTTTGCATGCAAAGCCTGTCTATTTAAAAAATTTAGATTTTTTTCAAAATCTTTATTAATTTTTTTAAATTTCAAATTTTTTTTTCCGTATTGTTTATCTCCTAACAATGGATTTCCTTTGTAAGAAAAATGAACTCTTATCTGATGAGTTCTACCGGTTTCCAGAACGCATTCCAATAAACTAATTTTTGGTATATTTTTAATATCAAAAATTTTTTGGGTAATATAGTTTGTTATTGCTTTTTTTCCATTAATTTCACTTACTGACATAAGCTGACGATTCCTTTTATTTCTTGATATTAGTGTTTGAATTTTTCCATTAAGTGGACGCACAACGCCCCAAACTAGAGCAATATACTTTCTTTTTATTGAGTGATTACTAAATTGTTCACCAAGTTTTGAATGTGCGTTGTTATTTTTTGCTACAACTAATAAACCACTTGTGTCTTTATCAATTCTATGAACTATTCCCGGTCTAAGATCTCCATTAATATCCGATAATTTATTTTTATATTTATAAATCAAAGCATTAACAAGAGTTTTTTTGTAATTCCCTGCTCCTGGATGAACAACCATACCTGCTGGTTTGTTTAAAACTAAGACATCTTTATCCTCAAAGACAATATTTAATTTCAAGTTCGCTGGTTTTATCTCTTTATATTGATTTTTAGTTTTATTAAGTAAGACCTCATCATTAAATTTTAATTTTTTTGAAGGTGAACTTATTATCAATTTATTAACTTTAACATTATGAGACTCGATTACTTTTTTAAGGTTTGATCTAGTTAAATTGTTTATTTTTTCAGAGAGCATAACATCAAGTCTTTTTCCAACATCTTCTTTTTTTATTAAAAATTTGATTGTGTTATTGACCATTTGTATTTAGATTATAATTATATGCGTTCGTAGCTCAACTGGATAGAGCGTCTGACTTCGGATCAGAAGGTTGAGGGTTCAAATCCTTCCGGGCGCACCAATTATATTATCCATTCATTAAATTTCTTTTTATTGTTAATTATGTATTCTGGAAATTTATCATTTAAATCAACTTTTTCATATTTATAATCCCTATCAAATAAATCAGACTTTTGATTTAATTTTTTCTGAATTTTATTGATATCTGTATATTTATTTTGATGATACTCTTGATGAGCATATGATTGAATTTTTTTCGAAATATCCTCTGAGTTTTTAAGAAAACTAAAATGCCAACCACCATCTATAATTAACTGTGGTTCTTTTGGTTTATAAAACTTCCAAAAAGGTCTCTTTTTTGTTTTAATGTTTCTTAACCATTGAGGTGATTTTAGGTATTTTTTCTTACAAATTTTCGTCCCCGCCCAATATTTCTGCGAAGTATTCAATAAGTTAATTTTTTGTTGAAAATTTTTTTGAATAAAACAGGCATACTTTTCGTCATCTCTAAATTCACTTATTTTTTTTGGATCAGGAATTTCATCTAAATCTGAAATCATAATTAGATCATTATCACTAAAATTCTTGTACCCATTTGCTAGAGAATTTCTATGAAAGTTTTCTCTTATCCAGTCTGGACCCCAATTTTTTTTTAAATTTTCTTTATTTTTGGGTAATTCCTCAACAACAATATAAGATATTTTTTCTTTAAATTTAGTAAAATTCTTAATATCAAAATTTAATTTTTTCTTTTTTCCAGAATGATCTTCTTTAGATTCAGATATTATAAATTTGTCTACATGCTTACTTAAAGTGTGAAGCCTTATATCAAGAAGCATATCTTCATCAAAATACATAAAACAGTCTATTAATTTCACTACTATTCTCCTATATTTATTAGAGTTCCACGAGTTCTTGCTCCAGAGTAAGCAATATAGAATACTATAACTCCAAAAATAAAATAAATTAAAGAAATTATCGTCCCTTTAAATATTTCAAGGTAGTTTACTGTACCATTCATTAAAATATTCCTCATCTCTTCAAATATATGAACTAGTGGAAGTAAATTTGCTACTAGCTGCAACCAATTCGGTAAAATTTCTATGGGATAATAAATACAACCTAAAGGAGCCAAGAAAAATAAACTCGCCCAAGCTATGTTTTCAAAAGAAGGACCAAATCTCATTAAGCCAGCCGTTACTAACAAGCCCAAAGTTATCCCAAATATGTAAAGACTTATTAATAAAAATAATAAAGGCAAACCGAGCTTAAAAATTGAGACACCAAATAATGGTATTGCGAGTATTGCGGCAGGAACCAATCCAATTAAAGTTCTTAAAATAGATGTTAATGTTAAAGCCGTAATTATTTCATTAATTTTTATTGGTGCAATAAATAAATTTGTAAAATTTCTGCTCCATATCTCCTCTAAAAACATCATATTATAGCTTATGCTAGATCTGAATAAAAAATCATAGAGTATTGCAGCTGTCAAAAGTACACCTACAGTATCATTGTAAAAAGATGAAGTTTCAGTAAAAAATTTAGAAATAAATCCCCATAAAAATATTTGAATTGAGGGCCAATAGATCAAATCAAGAACTCTTGGAAAAGAGCTTTTAATCAAATATATATGCCTTAAGCTAAGAGCATAAATTTTATGCCATCTCATTTTTACTCCTTGCAATTTTTAAAAAAGTTTCTTCAAGATTATCTCTTCCATGTTTACTGATTAACTCTCCGCAGGTTCCTCTATCAACTATTTCTCCTTTTTTCATCATTACAACGGTGTCGCAAAGTCTTTCTACTTCTCTCATGTTGTGAGACGCCAATAGAATAGTAATTTTATTTTTAGATTTATACTCCTCAATATATTTTCTTACAAAGTCACCAATATCCGGGTCTAAGCTGGCTGTTGGTTCATCCAAAAAAAGGATTTCAGGTTTATTGATTAAAGATTTAGCTAAAGATACTCTATTTTTTTGTCCAGAAGAAAGAGTTCCGTTTTGTTTTTTTAAAAAACTATTTAAATTTAGATCCTGGGAAATTTCAGAAATTCTTAATTCTAAATTCTTTACTCCGTATAAACGTCCGTATACTTCAAGATTTTGTTTAACAGTTAATTTTTTTGGTAATTCTATATAAGGAGACGCAAAATTCATTTTAGATAATATATTATTTCTTTCTTGTTTATTTATATCTTTTCCATCTATTAGAATTTCTCCACTAGTTGGCTTTATTAATCCAAGCATCATTCCTATAGAAGTTGTTTTTCCACAACCATTTGGTCCTAGAAGACCAATAGTTGTATTTTCTTTAACAACAAAATTAATACTATTAACTACTTTTATTTTATTAAATTCTTTGCTTAAATTATTTATTTTTATTTTCATCTATTTAACTCGCGGCATGTTTAAGCCTATTATTAATTGCTATTCCAACATCTTTATTTGGAATTTTTATGATACAAATTTTTTTATATTTCATTTTTTTAATTTTTCTAAATATGCTGTAAAGATTTTTAGCAGCTTCATTTAGATTTGATTTTTTGCTTAAATTAAAAACATTTTTTGATTTTGAGTATTTTTTTCCGAAAGTTATAAAAGCTCCCTTTTTTGATGGTTTTTTTTGGTTTAATCTAATTGGAATTCCAGGTGAATAGTGTTTTTTAAAAGATCCTGGTGATTTAATTTTGTTAAATTTTTTTTTCATTAGTATTTTAGCTTTAATTATCTTGCTTATTTTTTTTGAACTTATAATCCCCGGCCTGAGAATTCTTAATTTATCACTTAGATCAACAACAGTAGACTCAATTCCAATGCGGCATTTTCCACCATCAACAATTAGTTTTAACTTTTTCCCAAATTCTTCTGAAACATCTTTAGATTCTACAGGGCTAATGCCTCCTGATTGATTAGCACTAGGAATAGCCAATGGAAAATTTATTTTTTTTAATATTGATCTAATTGATTTATGTTTTGGGAAGCGAACTGCTACTGTATTTAAATTTGCTGTTACTAAATTTGAAATTTTAGATTTGAATTTCTTTTTTAAAATAAATGTAATTGGACCTGGGCATAATTCATTATATAATTTGAAAAAATTTTTATTCAAAATAACATCTTTATCTGCATCCTCATAGTTATGATAATGAACAATCAAAGGATTAATTTTAGGTCTTTTTTTTAGCTTATAGATTTTGTTTATAGAACTTTTGGAATAAGCATTTCCTGCCAATCCATAAACAGTCTCAGTAGGAACTCCTACAAGTTGGTTAATTTTTAAATATTTTATAGCTTTAGATAGGTTTTTTTTATTATTTTTTAGTATATTTGAATAGATATTTTTCATAATGTTATTATTATGCTTTCAATGAAAAGCAAAAATATTCCAGCTGATATTAAAAGTAAATCAATAAAAGAAATAAAAGAAGAAATTGACAAAATTCTGGCCAAATTAGAAAAAAAGGATACTGATTTAGGTCAATATATGGATGAATATCAGAGATTAATTAAACTTAATAGCCATGTAGAGTCTTTATTTAAAAGTAAATCTAAAGAAATATCTGCTTTAGTTAAAAAAAGTAAAAAAAATAAATAATATGGTAGAAAAAAAAATACTTTTTAATGCAAGAAAAACTGATCTTTTTTTAAAGAAGTATTTGAATAAAGAGAGTCAGTCTCTATTAATCAAGCCTATGAAATACGGAGCATTATCAGGTGGAAAAAAAATAAGATCTTCAGTAATAATGGGTGCTGGTAAATTGTTTAACGCAAATTCTAATAAACTTTTAAATATTTGTGCTGCGGTAGAATGCATACACTCTTACTCACTTATACATGATGACTTACCGTGTATGGATAATGATAGGATACGAAGAGGAAAACCCTCTACGCATATAAAATTTGGAGAATCAACCGCAGTATTAGCTGGTAATTCTTTACTGACTTTAGCTTTTGAAATGATAACCAACAGAAAATATTTAATTAACAATAATGCAAAAGTTGAACTCGTTAAAGAGTTAGCTTTTTGTTCTGGCCACTCGGGAATAGCAGGTGGTCAGGAACTAGATTTAAAATTTGAAAAGAAAAAAAAAACTTTTAAACAAATAATAAGTATGCAGAAAAAAAAAACTGGAAAATTATTCAATTTTTGTTGTGTCGCTCCAAGTATTGTAGAAAATAAAAATAGAAAAATTAAAAATAATCTTCGTATCATTGGAGAGGAAATAGGATTGTTATTTCAACTAGCGGATGATTTTATAGATATTAAGGGTTCTAAAAAATTAGCAGGAAAACCCACAAAACAAGATAAAAAGAAGGGTAAGTCTACATTAATAAGTTTAATTGGTTTAAAAAAAACTCAAGATTTTGCAAATAAATTAAAAAAAAATATATTGAGAAAATTGTCAAAACATGGAAAAAAAGCAGATGATTTAATTAATACAGTAGAATTTATCCTTGGAAGGAATTTTTAATGCACAACAAATTACTTGATCAAATAAATTATCCAGCAGATTTAAGAAAACTAAAAAAAAATGAATTAGCTAAAGTTTCAGAAGAGTTAAGAAATGAACTCATAGATGTTGTTTCTGAAACAGGTGGTCATTTAGGAGCTGGTCTTGGAGTTGTTGAGTTAACGGTTGCTTTGCATTATGTTTTTAACACTCCAAAAGATAAATTGGTTTGGGATGTTAGTCACCAATGCTATCCACATAAAATAATTACTGGTAGAAAAAATGAAATAAGAACATTAAGACAGGGAGGAGGTTTGTCAGGATTTACCAAGAGATCAGAAAGTGAATATGATCCTTTTGGTGCAGCACATAGCTCAACTTCTATTTCTTCAACTTTAGGAATGGCAGTTGCTAAAAAACTCTCTAATGACCAAAACAACGTAATTGCTGTTATAGGCGATGGCGCTATGAGTGCTGGAATGGCTTATGAGGCAATGAATAACGCAGGAGCGCTAAGATCAAAACTTATTGTTGTCTTAAATGATAATGACATGTCAATTGCAAGACCTGTTGGAGCTATGAGTAAATATTTAGCTAAGCTACTTTCAACAAAAATATATTTTAGTTTTAGAGAAACTGTAAAACTAATAACATCAGCTTTTTCAAAAAGATTTAGTCAAAAGGCAGGAAAAGCAGAAGATATGTTAAGAGGCTTAGTTACTGGAGGGACTCTATTTAGTGAATTAGGTTTTTATTACATTGGTCCAGTAGATGGTCATGATGTAGAAAATTTAGTATCTATATTAGACAATGTTAAAAAATCAAATCATGATGGTCCAATACTTATCCATGCCATCACTCAAAAAGGTAAAGGTTATAAACCAGCGGAAGAGTCTGGTGATAAATACCATGGAGTATCAAAATTTAATATTCTAACAGGAGAACAGAAAAAAAGTCTTAAATCTAATGCACCCTCGTACACTAAAATTTTTGCCGATACATTAATAAAACATGCTGAAAATGATACTAAAATTGTTGGTATTACAGGCGCAATGCCTTCTGGGACTGGATTAAATTTGTTTGAGAAAAAGTTTCCAGACAGGATGTTTGATGTTGGGATAGCAGAACAGCATGCCGTAACATTTGCGGCAGGGCTTGCGACCGAAGGCTACAAACCTTTTGCAGCTATATACTCTACTTTTTTACAAAGAGCATACGACCAAGTCGTACATGATGTTGCTATTCAATCTTTGCCCGTAAGATTTGCTATTGATAGAGCTGGATTAGTAGGCGCAGATGGTCCTACACACGCAGGATCATTTGATATTACATACTTATCAACCTTACCTAATTTTGTAGTTATGGCTGCTAGTGATGAGTCTGAATTGATTAAGATGATTAATACATCTGTTAAAATTAATGATAGACCCTCTGCGTTTAGATACCCAAGAGGAAATGGTGTTGGAGTAGAACTTCCAGGAATAAATGAAACATTAGAAATTGGAAAAGGAAGATTAATTAAAAAAGGAAAACAAGTAGCTATCCTAAATTTTGGAGCTAGATTAAATGAGTGTAAAAAAGCTTCAGAAATTCTATCTTCTAAGGGATTAGACTTAACAATAGTTGACGCAAGATTTGCCAAACCATTAGATGAAAAACTAATTATGGAAGTGGCAACTAGTCATGAAGTAGTAATTTCAATCGAAGAAGGATCAATAGGTGGATTTGGTTCTCATGTCATGCAACTTCTTTCTGACAAAGGTGTTTTCGACACTGGTCTTAAATTTAGATCAATGATTTTGCCCGACATATTTATTGATCAAGATAATCCTGAAAAAATGTACAAGAAAGCCGGTTTAGATTGTCAGTCAATAGTAGATAAAATAGAAGAAACTTTAAAATCAAATATTATTTTTGCAAAAAGCAAAAGTAAAAATTTAAATTAACCACATTGAGCTCTATTCATTAATAAGTGGTCAAGAAGAACACAATTTAACATTGCTTCTCCTATAGGAACTGCTCTAATTCCAACACAGGGATCATGACGACCTTTTACGGATATTTTTGAATTTTTACCTTTTTTATCGATAGTCTCTCTACTTGTTAAAATTGAAGAAGTTGGTTTTACTGCAAATGAAGCTACAATATCTTGACCAGAAGAGATACCACCAAGAATTCCTCCGGCATTATTTGATTTAAACTTAATTTTTCCTGCTTTTGCTCTTATCTCATCAGAATTTTCTTCTCCACTTAAAAATGCAGAACTCATGCCGGTTCCAATATTAACTCCTTTAACGGCATTTATACTCATTAAAGCAGCTGCTATATCGGTATCTAATTTTGAGTAAATAGGCGCACCAAGCCCAACAGGTATACCTGTTGACTTTAATTCAATAATAGCACCACAAGAAGATCCGGATTTTCTTACAGCTAATAAATATTTTTCCCATAATTTAACCGATTTTTTGTCAGGACAAAAAAATGGATTCTTTCTTATTTCAGAGTCATTCCAATTTCTTTTATCACAAGACATTAAACCTAGTTGTGTAACTGCACCTATAGTACGAAATTTTGGTCCAATTATTTTTTTTAATACTATTCTTGCTACTGCACCTGCAGCGACTCTACAAGCTGTTTCACGAGCTGATTGACGGCCACCACCACGATAATCCCTAATTCCATATTTTTTAAAATAGGTAAAATCTGCATGACCTGGTCTAAATTTATTCTTAATAGTTTCGTAGTCTCTAGATCTTTTGTCCTCATTGTAAATTATTATAGATATAGGCGTTCCTGTTGTTTTTCCATCAAATACACCAGATAGAATGATTACTTTGTCAGACTCTTTTCTCTGCGTGGTAAATTTTGATTGTCCAGGTCTTCTTTTGTCCATATCTTTTTGAATTTCCCTTTCAGATATAGGTATATTTGGAGGACAACCATCTATTACACAGCCTATGGCTGGACCATGGGATTCACCCCATGTTGTAAATCTAAAAATTTTACCAAAAGTATTAAAAGACATAATTATTTAATGTATAGTTTATTTTAAACAATATATGAATCAAAAAAATGGCAAAAATTCACTTGGCTTAGACAGTTGCTTTGAAGACCTGGATAATCCTATAGATTTATTCAAAAAATGGTTTTCAAAAGCTGAAAAAACAGAAATTAATGATCCAAATGCATTGGCTTTAGCAACATCAGATAAGTCAAATCAACCAAGTGTTAGAATGGTTTTATTAAAAGATATTAGCAACAAAGGTTTTGTTTTTTATACAAATTTTGAAAGCAGAAAAGGCAATGAGCTTAAAGACAATCAAAAAGCATCAATGTGTTTTCACTGGAAAAGCTTAAGAAGACAAGTAAGAGTGATCGGTAAAGTTGAGCAAGTTTCAGATAAAGAAGCAGATGATTATTTTTACTCTAGACCCTACAAGAATAAAATTGGAGCCTGGGCTTCATCTCAATCTAAAGTTTTAGACAAAAGAGAAAATTTTATAAAAAAAATTAAAGAATTTGAAAAAAAATATTCTAATGAAAAGAATGTTCCAAGACCCCCACATTGGTCTGGCTGGCGAGTTTTGCCAAGTGCAATTGAGTTTTGGCTTGATGCAGAGGGTAGAATTCACGAGAGGTTAAACTATAAGAATAAAAACGGAAAATGGTTGAAGGAACTTCTATATCCTTAAAAAGATCTATTTAAACTAAATCCAGTTAAATTTTGTAAAACTGATTTGTCTTGGCTATCTTCAAAAATTCCTAAAGCATCTCTAGAAACATTGACAAAATATTCTGCTCTTTTTAAGCTTTCTTGTACAGCTTTATATTTATTTATCAAAGCTAAAGTTTCACTAAAATCATCTTCATTTCTCTTTTCTTTTTTAAGCATTTCTAAAAGAAAATTTCTTTCTTCGCTATTAGCTCGTTGAAAAATTATAATTAATGGCAATGTTGTCTTGCCTTCAAAAAAGTCCTTACCAATTTCTTTTCCAAAGAATTTTTCCTTAGCATAATAATCAAGAGCATCATCAGCTATTTGAAACGCAAGCCCAAGATTTTTTCCATAGGATTCTAAAGCTTCCTTTTCTTTTTCACTGCTTCCGGCAAGACACGCCCCAGTCCTCGTAGCTGCAGAAAAAAGAGAAGCTGTTTTTAAATTAATTATTTTGATATAAGTTTCTTCTAGCAAATCAGCCTCACCTTTATGTTGAAGTTGCAACACTTCACCCTGGGCAATTTTAGATGAAGTAGAAGACAGTAATTTTAGAATTTCAAGATCTCCATCTTCAACCATTATTTCAAAGCATCTGCTTAATAAATAATCTCCTACTAGTATTGAAGATTGATTTCCCCAAATAGAATTTGTAGTTTTGAATCCCCTTCGGATATTACTCTCATCAATGACATCATCATGTAGTAAAGTTGCAGAATGAATTAATTCAACACATGATGCTAAATTCACATCTCTGTCACCTAGATCATAGCCTGCTAGCCTTGCAGAACCAAGAGTCAGAAGAGCTCTTAATCTTTTACCACCTGAGGTGAAATGGTGGTCACTCATTTTTTTAATCAAATCAACTTTACTTTGTAGTTTTATTTCAATCAATTTTTCAACTTTAGAAAGCTTATCCTCAACTAAATTTCTCAAGTCGAGATAAGCAGAATTTGCAGATTTTTTTAAAGGTATTACTGATCCCATATAGTCTATTCTAGTAGATTTTTAGAGTAATAGACTTTTTAATTTAAACACAGTTGACGCACCTATAATTCAACTACAAGTAGCGTAATAAAATAATTAAAATTTAAATCTACTACTGATATAAGAATGTAATTGTAATCATTAAAATATGTTTTGGATTTTCAAAAAAAAGAAAGTTGTGCCACATGTAAGATTAACCGGCATCATTGGATCTGCAGGCAGATTCAAACAAGGAATGGATCTTTACAGCCAACAAGAAATTTTAAAAAAAGCTTTTTCTTTTAAAAAAGCGAAGCATGTTGCTATTTCTATAAATTCTCCTGGAGGATCTCCAGTCCAGTCACACTTAATTTACAGTTATATAAGACAATTAGCTGAGGAGACTAACACTAAAGTAATAATTTTTGCGGAAGATGTTGCTGCATCAGGCGGATATTTTATTGCTTGTGCTGGAGATGAAATATATGCAAATTCAAGTTCAATAATAGGTTCCATAGGAGTAATCTCTGCCTCTTTTGGATTTAAAGAAATGATAAAAAAAATCGGTATAGAGAGAAGAATATATACTGCTGGAAAAAATAAAAGCACATTGGATCCTTTTGTTGGCGAAAAAGAAGAGGACGTTCAAAGATTAAAAAAGCTTCAATTAGAATTACACGGAGATTTTATAAAAGTTGTAGAAAAAAGTAGAGGTAAAAAATTAAAAGATCCAGAAAAAAATAATTTGTTTACCGGAGAATTTTGGTCAGGATCTACTGCATTAAAATTGGGTTTAATCGATGGAATAGGAAACGCAGATCAAGTAATAAAAGAAAAATTTGGCAAAGATGTTATAATTAAAAAGTTTGAAAAACAAAAAAGTTTTTTTGCTAGAAAACTTTCATCTTCTATTGAAAATCAAGTAGAAAACTTAGCAAACACCTTAGAAGAAAAAGCTATTTGGCAAAGATTTGGTTTATAGATGCCAAAAAAAAAGAAAAACTTTAAAAAAAGTAAAAAATTTCTTTCTTTCCAAGATATTATAATGAATTTACAAAAATTTTGGGGAAAATATGGATGTGTAATTTTACAACCTTACGATTTAGAAGTTGGGGCTGGAACTTTTCATCCAGCAACGACTCTAAGATCTTTAGGAAGCAAACCTTGGAAAGCAGCATATGTTCAGCCCTCAAGAAGGCCAACCGATGGAAGATATGGGGAAAACCCGAACAGACTTCAGCATTACTACCAATATCAAGTTATTATAAAACCTTCTCCAAAAAATATTAAGCAAACTTATCTCAAAAGTTTATCTTCAATTGGAATTGATATTAAAAATCATGACATAAGATTTGTAGAAGATGATTGGGAGAGCCCAACTTTAGGAGCTTCCGGACTCGGATGGGAAGTTTGGTGTGACGGTATGGAGATAACACAATTTACTTATTTTCAGCAAATGACAGGTATAGAATGCAAGCCTATTCCAGTGGAAATTACATATGGACTTGAGAGATTATGCATGTTTGTTCAGGGAAAAGATAATGTTTTTGATTTGGATTGGAATAACAATGAGATTAAATATAAAGAGGTTTTTTTTCAAGCAGAAAAAGAATTTTCAGCATATAATTTTGAATTTGCCGATATAGAAAATTTATTAAAAAGCTTTGAAATTGCTGAAAAAGAATGTTCGGCACTACTAGAAAAAAAACTTGCATTACCCGCATACGACCAGTGTTTAAAAGCTAGTCACTTGTTTAATTTATTGGATTCCAGAGGAGTTATTGGTGTAGCAGAGAGAACAGGATACATTAATAGAATCAGAGAGCTAGCAAAAGGCTGTGGGTCGATTTGGTTAAACACGCAGGTTTAATTTATGTCTGAATTTTTACTTGAGCTTTATAGCGAAGAAATACCACCTCAACTTCAAATTAGCGCTAGAGAAGAACTAAAACAAACAATTAAAAAGTCTTTCGAGCAAGAACAGGTTAAATACAGTGCCTTGTTTGATTATTCATCGCCTACTCGTTTAATAATTTGTGTGGAAGGTTTAGCAGAAAGAATAAAAATCGATTCAAAAGAAATTAAAGGACCAAAAGTCGGTGTCATAGAGGATATTTTAAATAGTTTTATTAGAGCTCACAACGTTAGTAAAAAAGATGTTTTTGAAAAAGAAATAGATAAGGGAAAATTTTATTTTATTAAAACTAAACCGAAAGAAATATTAACCAAAGATCTGCTAACTAAAATTGTGCTTAATGCTATTGCGTCTATAAGCTGGAAAAAATCAATGAAATGGTCAGATAATGACTTGTTATGGGGCAGACCGTTAAGATCTATATTGGCAATATATAATAAAAAACTTTTAACATTTACCTACGGACATCTAAAATCAACCGATACAGTAATTATTGAGCAGAATTTAGTTAATAAATTTAAAAAAATTAAAAATTTTAACGAATACAAAAATTTACTTAAAAATAATAAAATTATATTCGACCAAGAAGAAAGAAAAAAAAGAATACTTAATAAGTTTCGATCTGTATGTGGGTCTAGAAATTTTAAGGAGAATTTTAATACTAAGCTTCTAGAGGAAGTAGTAAATATAGTAGAAAATCCAAATGTTTTGTTAGGAGAATTTAATAAAGATTACTTAAAAATACCCCAAGAAATAATTATCTCAACTCTAGAAACTCATCAGAGATACTTCCCTTTATTTGACAATAGAGAAAATCTCACAAATTATTTTTTTATAGTAGCAAATAAAGCTGATGATAAAAATTTTATTAAAAAAGGTAATAAAAGAGTTGTTGAAGCAAGATTGTCCGATGCTAAGTTTTTTTGGGAAAAAGATAAATCAAAAAACTTAATAAAACAAATAGTAAAATTAAAAAAAATAGTTTTTTATGATAAAATTGGAACTTTATATGACAAAACACAAAGATTAAGAAAGTTAGGAGCTCTACTATCTGATGAATTAAACATTAATAAAGAAAAAGTTCAAATTGCAGCTTCGATTTCAAAATCAGACCTTTGCTCAGACCTGGTTGGGGAATATCCTGAATTACAAGGAGTTATGGGGAAACATTTTGCTTTAGCTCAGGGATTTGAAGAAGATGTGGCAAATTCAATTAGTGAACATTATCTTCCTATAGGGGTGAACTCACCAGTTCCAAAAAAAATGATAAGTTATTCAATTTCAATAGTCGATAAAATAGATAGTTTATCAGGATTCTTTTTAATAAACGAAAAGCCAACAAGCTCAAAAGACCCTTTTGCATTAAGACGAGCAGCTATAAGTCTATTACGAATAATTATAGAAAATAATTTAACTATTAAATTAAGAGACATTCTTAGTTATTCAATTAAACTGTATGAAGAACAAGGAGTCAAAATTAAAAACTCTAATGCAGAAAAAGAAATTTTAGATTTTTTAAAAGAAAGAATGAGAAATATACTTAGAGAAAATAAAATTCAGAATGATATTGTTGAAGCCTCTATAAGCTCCCATACCGGAGATAATTATTTGGATTTATTTAAAAAAAGTGTCTTAATGAACAAATATATAGATAAAGATATAGGCAGAGATGCCATTAAATCCTATAAAAGAGCATTAAATATAATTGAAAATATTGACAAAGGAATCACTGGCAGACCAGACGCTGTTCTTTTTAGAAAAGATGAGGAAAAAGCCCTATTTGAAAAAATAAATGAGATCAGAAAAGCTTTAACTGTCAAAGAGGACAAAAAAAACTACAAAAATCTCTTAATTCAACTTGCTGACACTAAGCCATTCACAGATAGCTTTTTTGACAATGTTAAGGTAAATGATGAGAACAATGATATTAAAAATAATCGTTTAGAATTACTTAAAATGCAATGTAACACATTTAACAATTTTATAAATTTTTCCAAACTCGAGGGATTATAATGCCTAAATTTATATTTAGCTTTGAAGATAAAACAGTAAAAAAACTTAAAAATAAAAAAAATATTTTAGGTGGGAAAGGAGCTAACTTAGGCGAGATGGGCAGGATGGGCTTGCCTGTGCCACCAGGTTTTACAGTATCCACAGAAGTTTGTGATATTTTTTACAAAAGTAAAAAGAAATTACCAATAAAAATTATTAAAGAAATAGAAAAAGAACTTAAAAATACTGAAAAGAAAACTAAAAAAAAATTTGGAGATTTAAACAATCCCCTTCTAGTATCTGTAAGATCTGGCGCTAGGGTCTCTATGCCAGGAATGATGGACACCATCTTAAATCTTGGTTTAAATGATAAAACAGTCAAAGCTTTAGCAAAAAAAACTTCAAATGGAAGATTCGCAAAAGATAGCTATAGAAGATTTATACAAATGTATAGCAGCGTTGTGTTAGGAGTGCGGGCTCATGTATTTGAAGAAATGATTGACAACTACAAATTGACAAAAGGTGTTTTATTGGACAATGATTTAGATGAAAGCGATTGGGATGGTTTAATCAAAAATTTTAAAGAATTAGTTAAAACAGAAAAAAAGATTGAATTTCCACAAAATGTTTATGAACAATTGCATGGAGCTATCAATGCTGTGTTTCTATCTTGGAATAGTCAAAGAGCAAAGACATATAGAAAATTAAATCAGATCCCAGATGATTGGGGAACCGCGGTTAATATACAAGCAATGGTATTTGGTAATATGGGAGAAGAATGCTCAACTGGTGTTGCGTTTACAAGAAATCCCTCAACAGGAGAAAAATCATTTTTTGGAGAATTTTTAATAAATGCACAAGGGGAAGACGTTGTTGCTGGAACCAGAACTCCACAGCACATAACCAAAAAAGCGAAAAAAGATTCTGGATCAAAAGAACTTTCAATGGAAGAGGTGATGCCAAAAGTTTATAAAGAGCTCTCCAAAGTATTTTTGAAATTAGAAAAACATTATCGTGATATGCAAGATATAGAATTTACGGTGGAAAATAATAAACTTTGGATGCTTCAGACGAGAGCTGGAAAAAGAACTGCTAAAGCAGCAATTAAAATTGCAGTAGATATGGTTAAAGAAAAGTTAATTTCTAAAAAAGAAGCTGTGCTTAGGATAGATCCAAACACCTTAGATACTCTTTTACACCCAACTTTGGATGAAAAAGTAGAAAAAAAAATAATTGCTTCTGGACTCCCTGCTTCACCAGGTGCTGCCAGTGGTAAAGTAGTATTTTCCGCGGATGAGGCCGAAAGACTAAATGGAATGATGCAGGATACAATCTTGGTGAGATTAGAAACTTCACCAGAAGATATTCATGGAATGCATGCCGCTAAAGGTATTTTGACAGCAAGAGGTGGTATGACCAGTCATGCTGCAGTTGTGGCAAGAGGAATGGGAAGACCATGTGTTTCTGGATCAAGTGAGATAACAATTGATTATGAGACTAAAGAATTCAAGACAGGTAATGAAGTTATAAGAGAAGGAGACATTATCACAATTGATGGCGGAAGCGGTAAAGTAATGAAAGGTTTAGTTCCCACAGTTCAACCAGAAATTTCTGGATATTTTTCTACTTTAATGAAATGGGCTGATGAATTTAGAAAGTTAAAAGTAAGAACTAATGCAGAAACTGAAAATGACAGTAAAACCGCAAGAGAATTTGGAGCTGAAGGAATAGGTCTTTGCAGAACCGAACATATGTTTTTTGACGAAGAAAGAATTTTATCAGTTAGGCAAATGATATTATCTAAATCGAAAGACGATAGAGGAAACGCTTTAATTAAGTTGTTACCTCACCAAAAGAATGATTTTAAACAAATATTTAAAGTAATGTCAGGATTACCAGTTACAGTGAGATTATTGGATCCGCCTCTTCACGAGTTTTTACCTAAAACAGAAAGAGATATAGAGGAAGTGGCTAGATCTTTAAATCTAGGAGTAAAAGAAGTTAAAGATAGAATAGCAGAACTTCATGAAGAAAACCCTATGCTTGGACATAGAGGCTGTAGACTCGGTATTTCTTTTCCTGAAATATATGAAATGCAGTGTGAAGCAATTTTTGAAGCATTGTATGACTTAAAAAAAGAAAAAAAGAAATCTGCATTAGTTGAGATAATGATACCCTTGATATCAACTGATATAGAATTAAAAATTCTAAGAGAATTAGTTGATAGGACTGCCAAAAAAATTCAGACAAAATATAAAATTAAACTTGACTATATTGTCGGAACCATGATCGAACTACCTGGAGCTGCTTTACAAGCAAAAGCCATATCAAAATATGCAGACTTTTTTAGCTTTGGGACTAACGATTTAACTCAAACTACTTTAGGAATAAGCAGAGATGACTCAGGTAAGTTTCTTAATGATTACATTGATAGTAAAATTTTTCAGATAGATCCTTTTGTTAGTCTTGAACAGAATGGAGTTGGAGAATTAGTTGAAATAGCCTCGAGTAGAGGACGTAAAGCTAATAAAAATCTCAAATTAGGAATTTGTGGAGAACATGGCGGCGATCCAAAAAGTATTGAGTTTTGCTCTAAAACAAAACTTGATTATATTTCCTGTTCACCATTTAGGGTTCCAGTCGCTAGACTGGCAGCGGCTCAAGCTGAACTAAGAAAGCAATGAAGGAATTAATAAAACGAATTTTAAAATTTTTTGGATATCAAATAAATAAATATAAAAATATTTATGTACTAAATTCTAATCATTTTTTGCCAATTAAAGAAAATGATTATGATTGGAAATTAAATTCTACTGCTTTCAAAAAATCAAAAAATAAGAATTATGATTTTTGGACTAATGTTAGATATTATTCTTTAACACAGTTAGTTAAACAAGTTTTAAAGCAAAAAAAAGTTTATGATTTTGCCGAACTTGGGTGCTGGAAGGGTCATTCTTCATATATTACAGCTGAATTAATAAAAAAAAGTAAAAAAAAAATCTTATTTCATATTTTCGATAGCTTTGAAGGTTTATCAAAAAGTACTTCAAATGATAAATATTTCAATAATATTGATACTATAGAAAAAAAAAGAATAAGTAAGCAATTTTCTAGTTCAGAAATTTTTATTAAAAATGAGATTCTTTATAAATACAATTTTATTAAAACTTATAAAGGCTGGATACCAAAAAAGTTTTTTAAGGTTAAAAATAAAAAATTTTCTCTTGTATTTATTGATCTGTGTATGTACAAGCCAACTTTAGCTAGTCTAGAGTTTTTTTACCCAAGATTAGTAAAAGGTGGCGTAATTATCTGTAACAGCTATAATTCAGGAGCTTTTCCTGGAGAAACCGCAGCTTGGAATAAGTATTTCAAAAACAAAAAAGTAAATTTTTTTTTTAAACATGCCTTAAATGGAAGTTTTATAATAAAATAAATTTATTTCTCCAATTCCAAAGAAAAATCAAAAGAAGAAGCGCTATGAGTAAGTGAACCTACAGAGATTCTATCTACCTTAGTGTTTGAAATTTTTCTGATATTTTTAAGATTAACATTTCCAGAATATTCTGTCTCATACTTATTTTTGCAAAGTTTAATACATTTTTTCAAATTTTTAAGACTCATATTATCAAATAAAATCCGTTTAAACCTCAAACCAAAAATTGTTTTTAGTTGATGAAAACTATCAATTTCTACAGTAACGATTTTTTTAGTTCGTATTGCTTTTTCTATAAACTTTCTTAGATTTTTAACTGAATTAATATGATTGTCTTTGATCATAACTTCATCACTAAGATTATATCTATGATTAAAACCCCCACCTTTTTTTACAGCATACTTGTCTAAAAGTCTTAAATTAGGTGTCGTTTTTCTTGTGCAGCAAATCTTTGTTTTTTTATTTGATTTTTTTACAAACTTGTTTGTTAAAGTAGCTATCCCAGATGCATGACCAAGGAAATTTAAAGCTGTTCTTTCCGCCGTCAATATTGTTTTTGTTTTTGCGGCAATAGTAGCAACGACTTTACCTTTTTTTACTTTTCTACCGTCAATTATTTTTTTTGAAAAAACTGTTTCTTTACCTCTTAATTTGAAAGCTGATTTACAAAAATCTAAACCAACAATTATACCATTTTGTTTGGCTATTATTTTTGCTGAGGCTTTTTTATTTTTTAAACTTATTAAGTTAGTTGTGATATCACCCTTAGGTTTTAGATCTTCATCTAAAGCTTTTTTAACAATTGAATTAATATAATTTTGATTAATTGACTTCACTTAAACTAACGACCAATTTCAGTCATTTTTTGTACCGATCGTCTTGCAGCTTTTGCTATTTTTTCTTCAATGAAAATTTCATTGGTTTCATTTTTCAAGCAATCTAGAATTTTTTCTAATGTAATCTTTTTCATATAAGGGCAAAGATTACATGGTTTTATAAATTCTACATTCGGATTGTCAGCTTCAACATTGTCACTCATAGAGCATTCAGTAACCAGCATAACTTTTTTTGGTTGATTTTTTTTAACATAACTTATCATGCCACCAGTTGATCCCGCAAAATCACAAGCATCTAAAACTTCAGCAGGGCATTCAGGGTGGCCGATAACTTTAATACCTGGGTTTGCTTTTCTTATATCTTGAATTTCTTTTGGTGAAAATTGTTCGTGAACTATACAAGAACCTTTCCAAGAAATAATTTTAACTTTTGTTTGTTTGGCCACATAATTTGCTAAATGTTGGTCAGGTAAAAATATAACTTTATCTGTTTTTAACGACTCTACTACCTTAACTGCATTTGCAGACGTACAACATACATCGGTTTCTGCTTTAACATCTGCAGAAGTATTTACGTAAGAGACGACTGGAACACCTGGATATTTTTTCTTTAATAATCTTACATCTTCCCCAGTTAATGAAGCAGCAAGTGAACAGCCAGCGTCCATATCAGGAATTAAAACTTTTTTGTTTGGACTCATTAATTTTGCCGTTTCAGCCATAAAGTGAACGCCACAAAGAACAATGACGTCTGCCGATGTTTTAGCAGCTTCAACTGCTAGCGCTAATGAGTCTGCCGCAATATCAGAAACGCCATGATAGATTTCTGGTGTTTGATAGTTATGTGCTAAAATTACAGCATTTTTTTCTTTTTTTAATTTATTAATTTTTTCTATTAGTGGAGCATGAATTTTCCACTCAATTTCAGGAACGTGTTTAGAGATTTTTCTGTAAATCTCAGAAGTGCTCTTATTAAATTGTTCTTGTGTAGACATACTTATTCTAATCTATCAACTTGCACTTAAATTGTCATTCACTTATTGTCGCATTAATTAGCGGTCGTGCTGAAATTGGTAGACAGGCACGCTTGAGGGGCGTGTGGGTTTTCCCGTGAGAGTTCGAGTCTCTCCGACCG